>Ga0172380_10001093_pt1 | contig 48159 bp, 65 predicted proteins | sample Leawe162metaG_FD_119747 | JGI IMG/M metagenome (GOLD analysis project Ga0172380, IMG submission 119747) | Leachate microbial communities from a municipal landfill in Southern Ontario, Canada - Leachate well 162 metaG | ecosystem: Engineered > Solid waste > Landfill > Unclassified | place... | reverse complement strand
GGGCGGTGGAGCAGGTACGGGAAGCCTGGACATAGATATTGTCGGTTACAGCTACGAGTAGGGAGGCATCATGGAGCATGAGTGCACGAAGGTAGATACTCTGACAAGCATCAGGAACCAGATCGCCGATCTCTTCAAGATGCAGAGGGACGGAGATAGGAGGCTGACGCAAATGGAGACGGCGCTGACGGGGATAGGGGACGAGCCGGGGTTCATCGGGGACACGAAGGAGACCTTGAGCATCGTGAGCCAGACAACGATGGAAACGGCTGAGGGGATGAGAGAGATACGGAGGGAGGCGAAGGCACAGAAGGAGCGGGCGGATGAGGACCACGAGACTCTTGTGAAGATCGCTCGGGCTGTGGCCCCGCCGAAGAACTCGGTGGGGCTTTTCCTGAAGAGGTCGGCGCCATTCTGGGCGGCGGTTGCTGGAGTCATCGTAGCCTATCTTGGAATGAGACAGGCGGAGGTGGTGGCGCTGGCGAACGCTGCCGGAAAGATGATAGGTGGGGAATGAAGAAGCCGGCTGAGGGGTACTGGATCGCGGGGTTCGATCAGCAGAGAGAACTCGCGAATGGAACCAAGTACGTTCACGGGGCGCTCGACATCTGCCCGCTCGATCGGGAGAGGTTCAAGGAGATCGATCGGGACCTGTTCGCGATCGAGCGAGGGGAGCTCAGCGCGCATCTGATCTACATGCAGACGGATGACAGGAACTCGTGGAATGCTTGGGGACTGCCGTGGCCGGGGAACTCGAGGCCGGACCCGTACCCGTTCGCGAACTATACGGCGGAGACGTACGGGATCTGTCTCGTCCTCAGGACCTCCTCGCGAATGTACCTCTACGCGCACCTGAACGAGGTACCGGAGTTCCTACCGCTCCTGGCGAAGGACCAGGAGATGGTATTCAAGAAGGATCGAGAGGATCGGTGGCTCCATGCGCAGTTCTGGGGGCCGATGGGGGTGGAGGAAGGGGAGAGGATCGGGCGGATGGGGTGGTTCGGGAAGACCATACCCGCGGGGAGGACCGGGTGTCACCTGCATATCGAAGGGCACGAGGGGTTCCAGTGGAAACAGAACGCTGATCGTGTTAGACTCGATCAAGAGCTAAGGGGGATCATATGAGCGAGAAGAAGCAGATGGGGGCGAAGGAGAGGATGGCACTGATTCTCGAGGTATTCGCGATGTTCGCGTTCATCCTCCTGTCGGCGCTCGGAAAACTCTCCGATGGAACCTCGATCGCACTCCTGTCGTTTATGACCGCGAACCTGGCGGTCTTCGCGACGGCGAACGCGGCGATCACGAGGGCCTTCGCGAAGGTGGGAGTGGGAGAGGCTCCGGCGCTCGAGATCGTACCCGCGAAGGAAGGCTCCGGACCCGTCTAAGATGAGCGATCCAGAGGCATCCCCGGGATCTCCGGAACAGGTCGTCATCAGACCGCTCTCGAAGGGAATCAGGCGGGACAAGGGTAGCCGGCAGATCCCGAGCGGGGGGTTCTATGACCTACGGGGGCTGATCTCCACAAACGAGGGGTTGAGAAAGAGGTATGCCTTCGATCCCTACTGTGCGTCGAGCGCGCTCGCGAAGGGGCCTCTCGCGGAAGGGGACCAGATCATCGCGGTAGAGGCCGTGGAGGACCCGGTCACGGGGTCTCAGGTTCTGTTCGCGATCGGGCGGGACTGGATCTACCTGGTAGCGTCGGGGGCAGGGACGCTGACGGAGTGCTACCGGACGCATACGACGGGGACGGTGACGATCTCGGCGGGGGGTACGGCGATCGAGGGGGCGTCGTCTCCCGCGTGGCTCACGAACCACATCAAGACTGGGGACGTGATAAAGGTCATCGGGAATACCACGCCGGCGCAGGACGAGATCAGGACCATTGGCGGGGTGACGGATGAGGACTCGATGGCTTCGACGGTGGCGTTCACGTACGCGCACACGGCGAAGACCTACACGATCTATAGGAAGAACGGAACGGGAGGTCTGTGGGTACCGGTCGTAGCCAGGGCGCCGGGTAGGCTGATCGTTGCCTCGCGCGGGAACGAGCTCTGGAACGTCGTCGTGGCAGGAACCGTAAGCGCGCTGGCTTCGGCGAGCCCCGCGACGGGAGCGTTTACGGCGAGTGCCGTTGCAGTATGGAGGGACCGGACGTGGGCCGTGTGCGATGTCGATGGGTCGGATGGTACCCGGCCGCAGAGGTACCGCTGGAGCCTGAACACGGACCTAACGGACTTCAGCGGGGACTATGCGTGGGCGGAGATTTCAGAAGAGGGAGGGCCGATCTTGAGGTTCTTCTCGCTTGGGAATCTGATGGCGGTGTTCTTCCCGAACGCGGTGTACGTGGGGGAGCCGTCGTCTGTAGCCTACTTGCCGATGCAAAGAGCGAAGGTGCAGACGGCGGGAGTGGGGCTCGCGGGCCAGCTCGCGGTCTGTTCGTACAAGAACGAGGGGATCTTCTTCCAGGGGCAAGACAACTTCTACGTGATCGGGTCGAACGGGATTGAGGAGATCGGAACTCCGGTCGTCCGGTCGGCCCTTCGCTCCTGTCAGATGCCGAGCCGGTGTCAGATGCTCGCGGTGCCGAAGGAGCAGCAGATCTGGTGCGGGCTGACGAGGTCGGGCGAGGCGATGGAGGACATTTGGGTCTTCGACATCCCCTCGAAGAGCTGGTCCTCGTTCGGGAGGACCGCCTATGCGCTGTCGGCTCCGTGGTTCTCTGATACGCTGTCGTGGGATGACTGGACGACCGAGACCTGGGATGACGAAGATGAGACGACAGGGCCGACGTGGGACTCGGAGACGGCAGCTCCCGCTGAGCTGATGACCTCTCTGGTGAACACGAGTGGGGCGATCTACAAGTACGCGAGAGGGACGGGGACGGCTGACCCGGATGGGACCGAGATCGGGGCGATGTTCGAGACCGGGGACCTGGACTTCGACGCACCGGGGAAGGTGAAGTTCGTGAACCGGCTCGCGGTGACGATCTCCGAGGATGAGCTCGCGGCGAGGACGATCCCGATCGTCTTCTCCGTGAGCCTTTCTCGGGACGGGGGAAAGACCTGGAAGGTGTTCGGATCGCTGTCGATTGCTGTGGGGGAGACGAAAGGATACGTGAATCGGAGGGTGACGGGGACGATCTTCCGGTTCAGGGTCTCGAGTACGAGTCTCGTGGGAACCTACGTGATCGAAGAGATTCAGCTCGACGTGAAGGGTGCAGGGAAGGAACTTGCTACGAGATGGCAGAGAGGGGAGGAGTGAGAGATGGACGCGGGTGACGCCAGATACAGTCAGGGGCCTTTGATCTCGGTCTACAACCCGATCGGAGGGGGAGCGGGGGACTACGGGTTCTACGACCCGAACGACATCATGGGAGATCTTGCGCTGTTCCTCGAGACGATGCAGGATGGAGGAACACCGGAGAGGGGATCTACGTACGACCCGAATGCGTGGATGAGCGACTTCGCCACGAACTGGGGGTCGATCCAGGGGATGGTGGGGGACTACACGAAGGGGCTCGAGGAGAGCCTGTTCTCGAACGCGAGTGTAGCCGCGAAGGGTGCGTCGGAGACAGCCGCGGGGAACTTCTCGGGGCAGGGGATGAGCGGGGCGATGGGCGCGGCGATAGGGCAGGCGTCGGCACAGCCCTTTGCGGAGGCGTCGAGCCGGCTCGCGGAGATCAGCTCCGGCCTGATGGGCTCTCTCGGAGGGCAGGCGATGAGTACGGGTGCGGCCTCGCAGCAGTACGCGGATCAGAGCGGGCTCGGGTGGGCTACGCTCGGGTCGCAGGAGCAGCAAAGCTACCTTCAGTCCCTCCTCAGTGGCTACCTCGGAATGGGTGAGCTCGGGACCTCCGTCGTCGCCCCGACCTACGCGGAGGACTGGGAAGGGTCCGGTTCGTGGCTCAAGAAGATGTTCGGGTAGGAGGAAGAGATGGCACATGGAAGTGATCCGGTCTCGGCACTCTTGGCTATGCTCGAGCCGACTGCGGCAGCCGGGGCGGCAGGAGCGGGGGCTGCTGGTACGGTCGGAGCCGCGGCTTCTGCCGCCGGCGCGTACAAGCCGAAGCTGTCAGCAGCTGAGCTCCTGGATATCTTGAATGCCGGCGGGTCGGTGGCGGGAAACGTTCTGGGAGGGAGTAAGGGATCGAGAACTGTCCCCGCCGGACAGGTTCTTCAGTCGAAGTCCGGCGGTGGGCAGAAGGCTCTCAGCACTGCCATGAGCGTTGCAAACCTGATCGCGTTGCTGGCCGGGCTGTAGGAGGGAACGATGCCGGTTTCTCAAGCGGGAGTGATCCAGAAGTCGAGCGGAGGGGGAGCCGGGACCGTTCTCTCCGCCCTCCTCCAGACCGCGGGGATGATCGCGGATATCTCGAACCAGATCCAGACGCTCAAGCTCCGGCGGGAGGAGAACGCGGAGCAGATGAAGCAGTTCGGTGTGACCTCCGGTCTGGACCAGAGACAGGTACAGGCTCAGGAGGATCAACTCGTCCTCGCGCGGGACCAGCTCAAGAACCAGCAATACCAGGACGCGAAGACTGCCTACCTCAACCAGCAGAACGACGTGATCTCGAAGATGTACGGCGGGTCGTTGAAGGTCTGGGCGGGGTTCAACAAGAAGGAGTCGATGATCCGCGCGAACCTCCTCGCAGATGGGGACGTGGCGAAGGCGCAGGAGATGTACGAGGCGTGGAGGGCGGCGGAACCGACCCCACAGGAGAGGGACTTCGCCGCGGCGATGACCTTCCGCGGGCAGTTCTATCTCCAGAACGGAGAACCGACCGGCGGGCAGACACTCTCGCCGGAGGAGCTCGCGAAAGCCCGCGGGCTCGAGATCGTTGATCCCGACCTGGTCGAGTCCGGCTTCGGCAGAGGGTCGGAGTTGACGGATGTGAGCTGGTCGGAAAGGCTTGGGCTGAGTGGGGGAGAGGCTGCTGCGCTGAACCAAGCTCAGGCGACCGCAGCCCCGGTCCCGGCGGCTACTCAGAGGAGTGAGTTCCCGAGCTTTCCCGACCAGCGAGCTCCGGACGATGTCACGAGAACCTCGCTCGGGAGCGAGGCCGAGACGGACTTCCAGGAACAGACTGGCACCTACCAGCGGACGGGGACAGTGCCGACTGCTGCGGTACCTCTTCGCGGGCAGGAAGGTCAGGTCACGACTCGTGACTCCGCCCCGGCGGATCGGCCCGCGGTGCAGACCCAGGATCAGGCCGAGAACGATCGGGTCGTCGCGGAGAACATGGCGAAGCTCTCCGGGCTCAGTGCGGAGTCGATGGCGCTGCTTCAGTCGGTGATCCCGGAGTTGAGAAGGAGATCGGCCGAGATCGCCGAGAGCGGGGATGTGAGGGCGAAGAGGCTCCTTCAAGACTTCACCGATTCGCAGAAGAAGATTGTCTATACACTGAGGAGAGATCTGACACCGGAGCAGAAGGAGCAGCTCCAGTTCATGCACATAGATGGGGACGCGCAGGCGGCAGTGTATACGAAGATGGCGACGGTCCCCTTCTCGGAGTGGAATCGGGTGGAACAGACCGCGCTCTACCCGGAGGACGCGAGGCAGATTCACAAGGACGAGCTCGAGGCGAGGAGGATCGCCGCGGCCCTCGGGGTGGACATCGAAGGCCTGAAGCTCCAGAACTCCCAGCAGATGCTCTACGCGGCCTCGCTCGGCTTCGAAGAGTACTGGCGGCAGATGAACGCGATGATCTCGGCTCAGGGAGATGGGTCGGAGATCGGCCGCGTCTGGACCGCGCTCAACAACCTCCTCCAGCAGCAGCAGGACGCGGAGCAGTTCTGGGAGAAGGAGTACGGGGCGGAGTGGGCGACTAACAAGAGGGTACAGGAGTCGAAAGCCGCCTCCGGGTACAACGGTCGGACGCAGATGATAAACCAGCTCCTCCCGGTCGTCGGCTTTTCAGGCACCTTCCAGGAGGTACAGTACGTCCAACAGATGAGACGGGCGGCGGGGATCCCGCTGATCTCCTGGGGGCTCGAGCAGGTCCTCGGCCCGAAGACTTCGACGGGGACGAGAACCGAGTATACGACGACGGGGATGGGAGCGGCGGAGACGGCAACCGCGGATGAGGCTGCGGCGGCTGCGTACAAAGAGAAGAGGGGTCAGTAGTGAGCCTTCAGGCAGTCTTCGATCAGTACAACCTCGATCCAGAGTTTGCGAAGCTCTCCTATGGGGCACAGACCATCATCAGGTCGGAGGTGGCAGCGAAGGAGCTGATGCTCGACCCGGAGTTCCAGACTCTCTCGGAGGGGGCGAAGAAGATCGTTCTCCAGAGCGCCGTGATTCGGCCTCCCGCGCTCGAGAACAAGGCGCAGCAGCAGCAGTTCGAGAGCCTGGTGAAGAAGGCTGATGGGGGGGACAAAGCGGCACAGGGCGAGATTGGGAACATCCTCGCTCGCCGGGCGGTCTATCGAAGCGGGATCATCGGGAACCTCTCGATCCGCGCCTCGTCGGCACTCGCGGGGAAGCTGAGTCAGCTCGGGATGGGGGAACTCTCGCCGGCTGCGGGGGCCGAGTACATGACCGGAACGGACTCAGACAAGATCGTCGAGTACCTCGGGTACAGGGCGCAGGAGAAGGGAAGCGTCTACAAGCAGTTCCAGGTCCTCTCGACAGTGGCCGGAGTAGAGGGAGCCGTGGTCGATGCGATCCCGCTCTTCATGGCGCTGCCGAACTCAGCGGGTGCGGTGGTGAAGACCGCGATCGAGAAGAGCGCGACTGGGGCGAGGCTCGCGCGGACGGCCTTCGGGAGTCTCGCAGCGAGGTCTCTTCTCCCGCAGGCCGCGGAGACCTTCGTCGGTGGCTTGATGGGGATCGCGCAGCAGAACGCGGTCGCGGCTCTCTCCGCTCAGCCCGAGCTCTACACGGATACCCTTCAGAAGATGGGGAGATCGTTCACTCAGGGGGCTGCTCTCGACTTCGTCGGCGGGATGGTGATGCGCGAGCACATCCTCGGGAAGACCTACTCGATGCTCAAGGGGGTCTTCGGCGGGGTGGGGGATACCAAGAAGCTCGCGGGGAAGGCAATTGATGCTGCGATCGAAGAACTCCCGACGAGTGCCGGGGCGGCGCGGGAGATCAGGGACCTCCAGGGGACTCTCGCCCGGTCTCAGCAGTGGTTTACGGATCGGGCGCTCTCCTCGGGCCGTTCCGGGCTCGAGAGCGTGAATCTCCGGCAGGTCGATCGAACTGTGCTCGCGGCGCAGTCGATGGGCGAGGCGTGGTTCGCGCCGAGCGAGCGAGGGACTTTTCACGTCTTTCTTGGTGAGGTGGATCAGACCGGGAAGCTCACGGGGAGCGGGAGACTCCAGCACGGGGAGTTCAAGACCATCGGAGAGGTGCAGGATGTGCTCGCGAGGCGATCCTGGCAGATCGTGAATACCGACGCCTACTGGCCGACTGAGGCGTCGAAGTCTGCGTTCATGGCGGATCACCGCTGGATGGTGAACCGCGGGATCACTCTCGCGGAGCTTGATGGGGCGCTCTCTGGCAGGAGCGCGAAGGATGCAGCGGCAGGTATCGGCTCGAGGCGCGGGAGGTTCGCGACCGTAGCCTCCAGGTCCTACGCCTCGCTCGACGAGGTCGATACCCTCGCGAGGGGGATCGGCCCGCAAGGGACAGTGGTCCGGGTGGACATCGGGACGGAGACCGGAGAGAAACTCACCCGGTTGCGGGAGGGGAAGTCTCCTGTTCTCGGGTCGGAGCTCGAGCGGTCGTTCCGTGAGAACCCGGGCGGGGATGGGGTGCTCGTTATCAACTCCCTTGCAGATCAGAAGTCGATGGAGATCATCGACGGAGTAGTGAGGAGAGCGAAGGCCGCGGGAGCGGAGGAGTCAGTTGAGGCCCTCCGCGCGGGATACGCGCTGGAGCAGGGCTTCGACGGAACGAGGCTCGCTGATGGGTCCTACGTCTCGTTCAATCCGAGGGCTTCCGTGAAAGCTCTCGTCGCTGAAGTCGATCCCGTGACCGGGGCTCTGAGGAAGAAGTTCGTGCAGGCTCCGGCGGGTGTGAGTGAGAGAGGATCGGTCTCGCTTACCTCGGGTGAGATCGTCCGGGCCGGGTCCCTTCGCGGGAACGCGAACAAGTACGCGGCTGCGTTCCAAGGAACGTTTACCGGGAGGGTGCTGACGCCCCGCGCCGAGACCCTGATGCAGATGGCCGCGGGCCTGTCAGATGCGGATCTCAAGAGCGGGATCAGGTTCAAGGCGCGGGATGTAGCCGGCGGGGATGTGAGCTTTAAGATCCTCACCGACGCGAAGGGGAACACGATCCTCAGCTACCCGAATACGATCAGTACGCCGGAGAGGCAGAGGGCGTTCATCCAGAGCTTCACGAGCCAGATCGACAAGATCTCACCCGCGCTGAAGCACCCGTCAGTGCAGGAGGTGACTTCAGCACTGAAGAAGAGCATGACCCTCAGGCCGTTCACGAACGCAACGGGAGCGGTGAAGAAGAGATGGCTCGCGGGAGTCGTCGAGGACCTCGGCGGTAAGCTGACGGGTACTGCCGAGGGCGGGTACCGGATCGAGCTCCCCGGGAGGGCTCCGTTCCAGTCCCAGACTCTTACGGAGGTCGAGGGAGAGGTTGCTCTCTCGATGCTCGATGAGGGGACGCTGACGAAGGAGCTGACTCGAGCGGGATGGAATGTCCGACGGATGGAGAGCGGGTTCGAGCTGCGGCGGGGATCGGATGTGATCCGTACGCCGGATGCAGCGGGAGCGGCCCGCGCGGCGGGTCTCGCAGACTCTCTCGTCTCCAACAGACTCGCTCCGACCACTGTCCTTCTCTCGAAGGATGCGCTCGGGGTGGAGTACGTCGGGTCGGCACTCGGTGGGAAGGCTCTCCGCGGGACCGCGGCGGATCTCCTCCGTGCACTCGACGGCTTCGTGGATGTGCCAGAGGCCGCGGGGATGAAGGAGATCCGGGAGCTCGCCGAGGGTGTCAGGATCAACCGGTACGTGAGATCGGGCGGGATACGGGTAGAGATGCCCTCTCTCGCGGCGGCCGTGGATTTCGAGGACCTCGCGGGCGCGAGGAAGTTCATCGAGGAGATCAAGGGGAACGATGTTCACACGCTGCGAAAGGTCGCGGCCCGAAAGGGAGTCGATCTCCGGTACGATGGAAGGACTGGGCAGTATCTTGTGACCTCAGCGGGAGGAGTGACGGGGTTCAAGTCCGTGGATGAGCTCAAGAGCGCGCTCTCTCAGATCCCCGATGGAGTCGGCCTTCGGGAGATTCTCTCCGGGATCGACCCGAAGTTCGATCGGGAGATCGCCTCCCTCCAGGATGAGTTCTACCAGAACAACCCGGATCTCGCACGCGCGTGGATGAGCTCCTCCTTCGGCGACTCTATCGCGGACTGGAAGTACGACTTCGAGCCTGAGCTTGTTGACCCACCCGCGGCCGGCACCCTTGGGCGGGTGCTGAAGCATGAGTTCGGGACTTTCAACTCATGGGTGGACTCGACGACGAAGAATCTTGGGCTCCCCGAGCTCAAGAACCGGATCGTGGCGCTCAAGAACGCCACAACCCTGATGGACGTGCGGGTGTCGGAGGCTCACAAGCTGTCGGAGGCGATCTTCTCAGACGGCGGGAAGATGCTGACCAGAGAACGGCGGGTCGCTCTCCAATCCTTCCTCGAGGCCGGGCCTGAGGGCGGGGTGAAGTGGCTGGATGCGGAGAAAGCCTTCGGGCCGCTCTCTCCTCGCGAGAGGCTCGTCGTGGATCGGGTCAGACGAGTGTACGGAGAGAGAATCGGGACGAACGTGAACGGGCTCGCGGCAACGTTCTCGATCCCGTTCTGGAAGTTCATCGACTCCTACTTCCCGCACATGAGGTCGGTCCTGGATTCCGCGGCAGGTCGTGCGGGGTACAAGGCCGCGACTACCGCGGACGATCTCCTTCGAGTGATCTGGAAGGACGGCGTACCGGACGACATCCATGTGTTCTTCGAGAACCTCCGGAAAGATGAGATCGCGCAGTTCGTGATGGACAAGGACTCGCTCTCGGTCCTGATGAGGTACCAGACCCTCGGGTTCAGGAAGATGTACCTCCAGGAGCCGTGGCAGCAGATGTCCTCCTATGTGAGGACGAACGGGTCCTCGCTCCCGAAGGACGTGCAGATGTCCGTTGAGAGGTTCCGGATGATGGCTCTCGGGATCTACAAGACGGACAGTATCAAGCTCGCGGAGCAGGCGGGGATCGGATTGGCGGAGAAGCTCGGGTTCCGCGGGAAGTCCGCGGAGGTCGGGAAGGATCTCCTCAAGGCATACTTCTCGCTGTCCTACGCGGGGACACTTGGGTTCAGGCCGGTGCGAGCTATCACGAACGCCCTCCAGGTCTTCTCTACGTTCACCGCGCGGTTCGACGACGCAGCCTCGTCGTGGACCAGGAAGGCGATAGGGGAGCTCGAGAAGAAGGGTCCTGGGTACATCGAGTATCTGAGGAAGCTGGGGGTACTGCCCGGGACCGCGCCAGTAGTGAACGATCTCCTGACCTCAACCTCAGGACTCGGGAAGTTCACGACGAAGGCGATGAGCTGGTTCAAGAACGGGGACGAGTGGTCCCGGTCGATTGCCTACCTCGCGATGGATCTCCGGTACACGGAGGCGGTAGAGAAGCTCGCGAAGGGGACCTTCGGGTCGGGTGCTGAGGCCATGCAGGGGTTCAAGAGGTACGCGGGCCTGCATCTGATCGAGAACACGAACCCGGATGTGGTAGAGAAGGTCTTGAGGACTCTCGGGAGCGGACTCCTGGAGAATGGATCAATCGACTCGCAGGCGATCGCCGGGAGCCGGCACCTGTTCGCGTCGGAGGCGGTAAAGCAGACCTTGTTCGATTGGAGCTCGCTGAATACCCCCGCGTTCTACTCGAAGTCCCTCCTCGGAAAGCTCTTCGGGAGATACGGGAGCTACTCAGCCGGGTACCGCGCCAACATCATCTACGGGCTGTCGAATGGGACACGGGCGGACAAGCTCGCGTTCCTGACGAAGTTCGTGGGGAACAACCTGGCGGTGAAGGGGGTTCTCGTCGGGCTCGGGATCGCCTCTGCGGACTTCACCCCGTTCGCACCGGCCCTGTTCGGAGGCGGGCCGGACTTCGATCTCGCGACATCTCTGCTCAAGGCGCCCTCGACTTCGTTCAAGGGGAAGCAGGCGAGAGCGGACCTCTTGCGGATGGTCTCTCCCGTAATCCCGGTGATGAAGAATGGGCAGCTCGTAGCGGCGAAGGCCAACTTTCCTTCACTCCTCCCCGGCTCGATGCAGGCGAGGTATCTCACGAAGATGATGGACTCTCTCGAACGGGGGGATTACTACTCGGCGCTCCTCGCGGCTACGATGACTTCTGAGGAGCGGGTGCTGGAGTAGCCCCGGAGAGGGCTGCCTTCACCTGGGCGCGGAACTCTCTCAATTTCATCGGCGGGACGACCGGGAGGAAGATGGACTCCCCGCCGGTCGTCGTGGCGACGATCCCGACCTCCAAGGAGAACCTATCCACATGGTACTCGTACCGGGCGATCTGGTCTCCTCGAGTGAGCCTCCCGCGGTCGTCGGTGAGGGCAATCCGCGGGTCGCGGAGATCGGGGAGGAGACGGAGGCGCTCCCGGATAGCCTTCCGGCGGCGGTAGAAGTAGCACTTGATGCCGTCGATGGAGGCGCCGGAGGCGAGGGAGAGCGCGTGGTAGTCCCGCGGGATCTTCCTGTCCCCGTGAGAGGCGAGCCAGGAGGCGATCCTGCCGTAGGACTTCTCGCGACTGTCCTTGTCCCGCCAGACCCTCGGGTGGGAGACCTTGGGGACACCACCGGAGTCGATAAGCGCTCGGCGGATGGTGCCGTAGGAGGTATCGAGGGCCTTGGCGGTCTTTCGTAGAGACCCGAGGGCTACGTAGGTCTTCCTCACGCGCTCGAGCTCGCTCGCTCTGACACGAGATCGTTCCGGTTTACTCATCTGAGTCTCCTTCTCCTCCGCTCCCCGAACCGACGTAATGATAGACTTCATCGACGTGCCCCGCAACCTTCTCCTGCTGGACAGAGCGGATTGTGATCTTGACCTTACCCTCGGCGGAGAGCCGGCGAATAGCGTCGTTCAATTCGGCCGCGTGGATGTGGGAGTTCCTGATGAGCTTCTCTCGGCTAACCGACCCGCGTCGGTGGATGATACCCTCGACGCGAGCGAGGTCCTCGGAGACCCCGTCTTCGATGAGCATACTGATGAGGGAGCGACTCTCGTCCCAGGTGCGAGAGAACAGGTGTTCGGACGCGAGGAGTTCTTCGAGAGTGATAAGATGTGAGCCGAGAGCGTTCTCGTACCTCTGCGCGTGGATGAGGAGAGCGTTCTTGAGGATGATCTGAGGCACCCGGGAGCGGGCGCCAGCAAACCTCACGTCCATGCGCAGGCGCGAGCGGAAGTCCCCGTACCACTTCTTGTAGTGTGCCTTGGCTTCTGGGTCGAGCCTGTATTCCCCGAGAAAGTGCCCCGCGATGTAACCGAGCCTCTCTCGAAGGTCGGACAGCCGTGGGGCCTTCACGGGAATGATCGGCTCGTCAAAGCAGCGGGCGGTGTCGGACTGGTAGACCACGACGCAGCGGGAGAGGAATCCGTCAGAGGTGGCGACGGAGGGTATCGAGTTCTTGAACCCCTGTGCGGTGGTCAGCGCGCAGAGGGTCGTATGGGTGAAAGGGAGAAGGACCGACCCGCGGCCCATCGTCTTCCACTCGACTCGGTCCTGCGGGTCGTAGAGATCGAGGAGCTTCTCGATCATCCCCTCTTGGTAGGACTTCTTCCCGACCGAGGTAGCCATCTCGAACAAGGAGATCGCGAGTTCGCTGGTGGGCTTGTAGGGGTCGGTGCTCCCGCCGGGAGACATCGCGGCTATCTTCGCCACGTCCTTCTTTCGTCTCCCGGCAGCCTCGACAAGGCTCTGGAAGACAGCCTCGGGAGTGACCGTGCCGGAGAGAATCTCAATTCGCTTCCTCAGCGCGACAGAGGGGTCTTCGATGTACTCCTGCACTCGGGAGAGGACCCGGATGGCCTGATTGAGAGCAAAGTTCTTCTTCACGATCCCGGCGGGGCCAACGACGATGATGTAGTAGTTCGTGTAGAGGCGCTCGTCGGCCCAGGGGAGCCATACTTCCCGCTTGAGGGCGGAGGAGAGCGCGAAGAGAGAGGTCCAGATCGTGAACAGCGCAGGGACCTCTCTCCCGCGGGCGTAGTAGACCATATCGGAGATGAACCCCGCCGGCGGGATCACGTCGTCGCAAGGGTCGTCATCCCAGAACCGATCTGGGTCCTTCGACTCATCCGCCGCGACGGGGCCGAGCGGTTTTCTTTTGCCTGACATCCGGTACCTCAATCGCCTTCAGTTCGCCCCAGGAGTCCTGACTCGAGGAGAGCTCGACGGGGAACGAGACCATCTTACCCCAGAGCCTTTGCGGCCGCTCGAGCTCCTCTTTCATCATCTTCCCGAAGGCCGGAGCTTGGTCCTTCCTTACCTCCGCGGTGAGCGAGTCATGGGTAGAAGCTACGAGCCTCGCGTCGAACTTCTCCTTGTGGAGTCTCTTGAAGACCCTGATCGTACCGTCCATCGCGTACTCTGTCGCGGTACCCTGGATCGGCGTATCGAGACCTTCTCGGATCGCTGAGTTCAGGTCTCCAAGAAGGTACCGGGTCCGGCCGTTAGCCGTGAGGACGGTCCTGGTCTCTGTCACCTGCTGAGTGATCTTCTCTCGCCATCGGACGTAGGCCGGGTGCGCGTCGAGATAGTGTTCGTGGATCTCCTTGAACCGATGGAGGGTAAGGCCGAGTTCGGGCACCTGGAGAGCGACCTTGTAGAAGACTCCGTTCACTGTCCCGCCGTACATCATGCCGAAGATATAGGTCTTGCAGGCTTTCCTCGCAGCGGCCCACCGCGGGTGGTTCTCGGTCAGACCGAAGAGGAGCTTGCAGTTCTCCGAGTGGACGTTCAGGCCGGCGTCGAACTGAGCTTGAAGGACATCGTCCTCAGCCTCGTAGGCAAGGACGCGAAGCTCCAGGTTGGAGTAGTCCCCCTCGACGAAGACGTAGCCGGACTCGGGGACGAAGATCTCCCGGGCCTCCTTCGGGATGTTCTGGAGGTTCGGGTCCGATGAGGCGAGCCTTCCGGTTGCGGTCTTGTGGATCGAGTACCACGCATGGAGCCTCCCGTCAGGCCCGATCGGGAACTCCGTGTAGGTACTCTCAAGCTTGGCGAAGTCCTTGTACTTGCGGAAGAGGTCGATGAACTGTCGGTAGTTGGCGAGGTTCTTCTTCCTCTCTCGATTGTACTCGGTCGGCTTTCTCTCCTCGATCTCGGCGATCTCGTTCGCTGCTGCGATGGAGACCGCAAGAAGAGCCTTCTCATCGGTCTCGGCCTGCCCCGCCTTCGTGGTCCGCACCCGGGCGCGAGTCCGCGGGAAGGGAACGAGGAGGTCGAAGAGATCGACGTAGGACTTGAGGTCAGTGTAGGCTTTCGTCGGTTCCTCGTGGATGACGATAGAGACCGTCCCACCCCGAGCCACTACCTTCTCCTTCCTCCTCGTCACCTTCCGTCTCTTCGACTCCGGTTCGTCGTAAGCTACGAGCTCCTTCCTCTTCTTCTCAAGCCCGGGGGGCTCGATACCGTAGAACAGGAACCCGAGCTGTTGGGCCGAGTTCAGGTTGAAGGTCGGCGGGAGATCGTAGAAGGACCGAACGGAGGACTCGGCCTCGATGAGTTCTTCCCGAACCCAAGCGACCCACTTCTTGAGTCTCTTCTGACTCACGCAGATCCCGTTCCGGGTGAGCTCTACGACGACCGGGATGAGGGGTTTCGAGAACCTCTCGTAGATGTGCCGGGTCTTGTTCTCCTCAACTTCCTTCAGGAGCTTCGGGAGGATGGAGAGAAGCGAGCAGGCGTCGATCAGGTTGTACTTGTGTCGTTTCTCATCCGGCCAGTAGAGCATCCTCCGGGGATCCTCAGCCTCCGACTTCCAGTCCGGCAGGTCGGAATAGACCGAGCCGATGTAGGCCAGATTGTGGGGAAGTTCGGGAGAGATGGAGTGGTGGACGAGTAGAACGTCGTCGATCGGTCCCGCGACAGGGAACCCGTTGTTCCCGAGATGCTGGACGTCGTAGGGGGCGTTCTGGAACAGAGTAGGGCAGCGGGAGAGGAGCGAGCGGAGACAGTGCTCCATCCGCTTCTTCTCCCGGCTGGTCTTCCACGCCGGCTTCCCTCCCTGAAGGAGGAAGGGGAAAGAGATCGCCTCGTGCGGACTCCAGGCGATGCCGACGACGACGATCTCCGCCTCGAAGGGCCGCATCGACTTGTGGGTTTCGATGTCAACGCCGAGGAGCGGGAGAGGGTCGCGCGAGAGGAGGTCTTCGGTGAGCTCCTCGATCCGCTGGATGGAGGGGAACATCTCGAGCGAGAGCTCGGTCTGCTTGAAATTCCCGAGAGAGACCTGGAGGGCTCTGTCGAGATCCCGGCTCCAGGTGGGCTCTTCTTTCTCGGCCCCCCGCAGGAGGTAGCTCGGGTGGAAGGTCGTGAGGAAGGGAATGAACTCGCCCTCGATACCGACCTTGTAGACGTACCCGCGCTGAGACCCGGGCATGATCGAATTGCGGGCGGTGGCCCCGAGGGCGACGAGGACCTTCGCTCCGAGGAGTTTCAGTTGGAGGAGCTCCTGGAGAAGACCCTTCCGACAGCAGCGGATAGCCTCCTGAGCGTCCTCAGAGGAGATGTCGTTCCTCTCCGGCCGGCAGGAGATGACGTTCGTGAAGTAGGCTGTCGAGAGATTGATCCCGACCTCCGACAGAGCCCCCTTCAGGTACCGTCCGGCGGGGCCGATGAAGGGCTTCCCCTCGAGCTCCTCCTCCGCCCCCGGGGCCTCTCCCAGGAACACGATGGAAGGGGCTTGTGCCCGCTCGCAGAGTCCCCTTACCTTCGTGGTGGTCCCGTTGAGCGGGCAATGTCGGCAATCGGCCTTCCGCGTGATCCTGAGCATTCGGTCTCCTCTACTTCAGAACGGCTACGATGACCAGGACGATGATGACGAGAGCCTCGGCCAGGGCCGAGATTCCAAGGCCCCTCTTCCAGGACTCGAGCGAGGCTTCCCGCTTGTGGGAGGCGAGGAGCTCGGCGACAACGGTCTCGGCCTGCGCCCGGATCGGGTCGTAGGCGTCAACGATCGTCTGGTGCTGACCGAGGAGGGTCTTGAACTCCTCGTCGAGCTTCTTCACCTGCTCCTGGAGAACCTTGTTCTCCTGGAAGGCCGCGTTCGCCGCGGCTGCCTCCTCCAAGGTGATCGTGATCGTGCCACCGACCGCAGGAGCCTCCTGCGCGCAAAGATCCTGGGTAAGAAGGAGGGCGAGTAGCGTCAGCAAGATCAAACACCGCGCGAGCTTTCCCATAGTGATCCTTTCCTTTCGTCCGTTCCAGCTGCGCTATATCGTAGAGAATGCAGGCCAGAAGGTTGCACTCCTCCTGCGTATAGAGCTGAGGGATTCGGTCTCGGTCGGTCAGTAGCCGCTTGACGATCTCCGCGATCATCCGGAGTTGCGCCCCGTGCCAGTTGTACGCGCGGGAGAATCTTTGGAGAGGGCTGGAGGACTTCACGGCTCCTCCTTCTCCCCGCCGAAGTTCTTGTGGAACTCGCTCTCGATCTCTTCCGGAGACCTGGAGAGCTCGGTCTTCGTGGCCTTCTCCACCCGCTCCTGAGCATCCTGCATCAGGAACTCATGGTTCTGCTTCAGGACCTCCGGGTCGGTGATCTCAGGCTTCGGCGGGAGCTTCATCATAGCTTCGAGCTCGGCCCGAGTCTTCGCCTCGTCGGTCTTCGGCCGGCTGATCCAGGCGATAACGACCTGGAGGACCCTACCCAGGGCGATGAGAACGAAGGCAACCACGCCCGCAAGGGCGAAATCTTTTAGGTCCATTTTTTCACGTCTCCTCGTCTCAGGCTGCGCAGCGTGAGAATCTGACGATCGTCATCGCGCCCGTACTTATCCGCGTACCCCATCGTTGTTACCTCTACACTGGTAAGGTCCTCGTGACCGTCCATCTCATAGTGTCCTACGAGAAGAACTTCGTAGTGGCCGGGGCAGCCCGCGAGAGCCTCCCTCAGGGCTGCTACAGTAAGTACCCTGGGTACTACTTTGCGTGTCTTCACCATCACTCCTCCTCTCCGCGAATGAACTGGAGCGCGGGGAGCTGCTTCGGCTCGAGGATCACTCCCCAGGAGAACCGGGCGGACTCGAGGAAAGACAGGAGCTTGAGGGAGTCGATCCTCTTCCCCGGGACGACGTACTTGGGGACATCGGCGTTCTTGGGGTAGATCTTGGGCTCGGCCCAGGTGTCTCCTGGGAAGTAGCGGATCTCGTTCGCAGCCCACCCCGGCCAATCCTCCTCAGAGAGCTCGGCGACCTTGTAGGAGGCGAGGTCGAGCCAGGTGGGGAACTCCTGACCAGGGAGAGAGAGGTGAATCTTGAACCCGTGATCGCGGGTGAGACGAAGGAAGGTGGTCATCTCGCCTTCGTCCAGGTCGGCGGTCGATCCGCACTCGATGGACACGACCCGCGAGCGGAGCTTGACGCGCTCCGCCGCGGAGTCGAGCTCCCGCACGAGCGGGACCGGGCCGTACTTCTTGGCCCGAGCCCCGCCCAGCAGGAGGGAGAGTGCGAAGAGGCCCGCCCTCGGACCACCGTCGAACGGTGAGTAGAGAAGGGCGGATACGTGCATCGCCTACTCCTTGTACGCCTTGAAGTTGGAGAAGTCGTTCGAGACCCCGGGGCTCCCGTCCGTCTTCGTGTAGGACCGCTTCTTCGCGTGGAAGGTGATGTCCTTGCCGGCGAAGTCTTCCGGGTCCGGGATCACCTCGCCCTTCTTCCCGCCGAGGCCGCAGGCCAGGGCGCGGGCCTTGAGCATGCCCATCCGCATGTCGGCCCAATCCTCGAAGTGCGGGTGCCCTTCGAGGGGGATGCGGAGGAAGTCGTGGACGATCTTCCCGCTCACATCCGTCTCGTCCTTCTGCTCGGGCTGGTCCGGGCCGAGGGTGTAGGCCCAGTCCCACACGTCTTCGTTCTTCTCCTGATCGGTCGTGACCTTGCAGGACTTGATCGTGGCCGCGTAGTCGTTGTCATCGAGGACGATGATACCCCCGCTCGGGGTCGCCTTCGCGTAGCCGGGATACTTGCGTACTGCCATGTACGCCTCCTTGAGAGAGATTTCGATCAGAGCCAACGGCTCTGGAGAGAAAGGAACACTTTCTGGTTCTCGCTCACGTTCCTGCGATCTTCGTTCTTGACTCCGCCCTGGTCTCGGTCGCCATCCGAAGGATCTCCTGGCGGTACATCTCCAGAGCGAGGAGCTGGACCGCCGGGTGCCCATAGCCTGATACACGGAGCTCTCCGATCGGGCCCTTTCCCTCCTCTGGCGGGTCGAGCTGGATCTGGAGGAGAACGAACGGGCTCTCGTCCTCCGGCCGGATCGCGACTTCCTTGAGATGGTTCATCATCTCGTCGATGGTCTGCGTCTGCATCTTTCACCTCCCTTCTTCTGGACTTCGCTCGGTCGAGCGTGAACTTTGTTGGTCATTTCGAGGAGCTCAGCCTGCTGAAGCCGATTGTGTACCTGGTTGATCTCCCTCGCCAGTTCCTCGGTCGAGACATCAAGCCTCTTCTTGAGCGCCTCGTTCTCGTCGGCCAGAGCTGAGATCAGGTAGAGTGCGTGATCCATGGCCCGGTCCTGCGTGAACGACTTCCCGCATCGCAGGCACCGGCACCAGTGGCGCCGAGACCTACCTGTCTCGTGAAGGGTAAGCCGCAGGTGGGTGCAAGTGAACGTCGGTTCCTTGATGAAGTCCTCCATCTCCTCACCTTCCTTTCTTGATGATCTTGTCGAACGTCGGGTTCTCGATCGGCTCTGGCAGGCGGATGCCCCGGACTCCGAGGTAGGGAATCTCCCGCTCGGGGATCGCACTGAGGTAGTAGTGAGGGTGGGTCTTCTGTCGTCTCTTCCCCTCTCCCTCGTCATCGTACTCGATGTAGGTCAGGAAGACGTTGTTGAACTGACCCGGGATCGTGGCCGAGAGCGCGTTCCCCGTCAGCGCGGGGATCATCCTGACCCCGCCGGTGGACTTCTCGTAGGCGTTGTCGTTCTTCAACTCACTCACGCAGATGAAGTGCATCGGGAGGTCGAAACCGAGCATGAGGATCTCGATGTAGAGCCTTCGCTGGATGATGTTGTAGTCGCTCTTCTCGAGTTGCGGCCCTTTGGCCCGGTTCGCGTACGGCGGGTGAAGAACGATCTCAGCCTCCATCAGCGTGCAGAGTCCGTTCAGGTGGTCGATCACGACGGTCTCCGGCACGTAGGGAAGCTGATCCCAGAATCTCCCGCCCCTCTGGAGGATATCGAGGAGAGCTTCCCGCACGTGGAGGTAGGAGTTGAGCTCACCCTCGGGCGATCTCTCGGTCTCCGGGACGAAGGAGATCGTCGGGATCTTCAGCCCGCGGGCGGTAAGGGTCGCCAGCGTCTTCCCGCAGTCCAGTATCAGCGGCTTCGGGAACGTCGAGTGAAAAAGAGTCTTCCCGCTCTTCGAGGCCCCGACGACGAGTGCCCGTACGAAGGGCGAGTTGTCGCTCTGGGTGTCCATCACGAGCTTCGGCGCGGCGGGGATCCTTCCCTTCGTTTGTGGCTTGGAGCCGGACTTCGGCTTTATCATCTCTCTCCTCTCAGCCCTCGGCCAGACGGTCGAGGATCATCTCGCGGAGGGTTCTGATCGAGCCCTTCTCGCGAACCACGAAGAACGCCGGCGGGGCCTCCCGACGGAGGAGAGCCTCACTCCGGCATATCCCGGAGTACTCACACACATGGCCGTAGGCCACACAGTAGTGAGTGTTCCGGCAGAACAGAGCCCGAGGGTCCGACCCGCGGGCGAAGGCGGTGATCTTCTGGGAGATCTCTGAGTACTTCTGAGCTACCGCCATCTGGAACTGCTCAATCTCTCGCGGCTTGCGGAAGACCTCGATCGGACGTGAGCAGCGGATCTTCGACGGATCGGGAGAGTCCCGCTTCCAGTAGATCATATCGAGAACAACGGCAGCGGGGTCGAGCTTGAGAGCGGCCTTCGTCAGCCAGAGGTACCCGGTAGACTGATCTCCGGATTGGAACGAGTCCGATGTAAGAGTCTCCGAGTACCCCGAGGTCTTCAGGTCGAACACGAGAACTCGCTTCAGTTTCCTTCTCTCGCGCCGGACATCGTCCACTCTCCCGGTGAACCGGTGCGAGGGAAGGCCGGGGACCGGAGTCTCGAGGAGCTGCTCGACCGCGAGCATCTCGTACTCCTCGAGGTCCCTCATCCCTTGCTGGAGGATCCAGGCGTGGACCATCGCGAGAGCTCTCCTCTCGACGACCAGGTCCAAGCCTTCGGACTCGAGCCTGACCTCAGGGTTCTTGATGTAGTCCTGAACGGCCTTCTCCGCGGCCTTCACCCGTCCACCGGAGGTGTAGAAGGCCGCCCGACCGGCATGAACGGCCCCGCCGAGGATCAGCGGGGTGGGTGAGAACTTGGCCTCGATCCCGAGAACGTGCCGGATGAACCCCTTCCACTCGCAGTTCAGGTAGAGATCGAGGAAGTGAAAGCCCGCGAACGAACTGGTGTCAGACTTCGACTTCAGACTCCGGGGTGGGGACTTCTTCGTCTTCGACTTCGCCTTGGGCTTTATCACCTGCCATCTCCTTCAGTTGCGATTCGATCTCCTCGAGAAAGGGAGCCGTGTCGGACACGAACTCGTAGAGGGCCTCCCGGCGACCCTTCTGGGTCGGCCGGATGTAAGGGTAGACGATCGAGCTCTTCGTTCCTCCCTTCCAGGAGACCTCGAAGGGCATGTCCCGCAGGAGCGCGAGGAAGTTCGTCGCATAGAGGATGTCCTGGTAGGACACACGGGTGTCCGGGGAGAAGTAGGCCGAAGGCGCCGGTCCTCTCCCGGCCGCAGGAAAGTACGAGGCGTGGTTCTTCATCACGACCGGGACCCGGTTCCAGGAGTCGGCACTTGCGAAGTCTACTCCGGAGAAGGTCAGGCTCATCGACGGGTGGGTCTGGGCCACGAACCCGCAGAGCTGGAGAGCCATGTTCACAGCGCAGCCGGCCTGAGCGAGCCAGGGCTTCATCCTCCCCGCCGGCCGGGAGAACTCGAGCAGGAGCCGGTTCACGGGAGTGTCGATCTTCCCGCCCTCATCGAGGAATAGCGGGATGAAGTAGTAGGGTCTGCCAATGGGCTTCTGCCTCCAGGCGGGATGGGCGATGACCGGCAGGATGATCGGGGTGTTCTTCAGCTCTTCCTCGTACCCGCAGAGGTACTCGCGGAGGAGAGGGTTCGCGTCGGCGACCATGATCGCGTCGACCCGGATCCCTCGACGGAGGAGATAGCCCGCGTTCGTCGCGCCGGCGATCAGCATCGAGTGGGAACCGCGGGTTTCTCTGAAGCCCTCAAGGGACCGGCCCGAACCGGTGATCGTGATGTCCTTCTCGAAGGGTAGGACGAGCTGATCGATTGAGGGCCAGTCGTCGGGATAGAAGCGGACGAACTCTCTGAGGTTCGCCGCCCATTCGGGGAGCTGGACGGACAGGGTACTGTCCCGCATGAGCTTCCGGTGCCTGTCGAGGGCGGAGAGGAGTCTCCTCTCACCCACAGTCTGGGTCACGATCTCTGTTCCTGCCATTCGATCTCCTTTCGTTGGGTTCCGATAGTATCGTGATCTGACACTTTCGTGTCAAGTGGTTCTCTCCCATCTACCGTCAGGATCTGCCAGAAGTCCGCGGCGCGGGCCTGCATCCCGTCCCGGAGGAAGGCGTGTCCGGAGGGACAGGTATGACGGAAGAGCTCTGTCTCGAGATCCCCCGGGAAGAGCCTGAGGGTGATCTTCCTGCTACAGCCGCGGCAGTAGAACTCGTAGATGATCTTTCTCATCGGCCCTCTCCCAGATTGGTCACCCGCAGGCCCACCCGGGTGACAGAGCCCTCACCCCAAAGAGAGGTCACCCGGTAGGAGTAGGAGTAGACCACTTGCGGGTGTGAGCAGTCGTGGGCTACGAACAGGCGCACGATCCCGAGGGTGATCTCAGACCAGATCCCGTAGTTCGTGAACTCCGGTACGAAGGCTGGATCCGGCCGGTAGTGCATCTGCACGGTCATAGAGCCGCCAGCGGAGAGCCAGGGAGTGAGAGAGAGGCCGAGGGAGAGTCCCACATAGAAGCTATTCCAGCTCTCGGTTTCGATCTTGTACTGTACCCCGCTGCGTTCCCACCCGCCGAAGCCGGCATCAGGGACCCACCCGAGCTCGAGATCGTAGAGGATCCCGATCTTGGCCTCAGCGGAAAGCGTAGAGAGGAAGAGCCCGACAAGGAGAACAAAGCGCCTCATCTCTCCTGCTCCCTCTCTACCATCCGTCCGGCAAGTACCGCGTACAGCCTCAGCGCCTCCTCCTTGGTTCCATGGACAGATACCGTCTCGAGCCCGTTGTACTCCCACTTCACCGCCCACCCGTAGGCGCATGTCTCAGGCCACTGGACGTAGAGAGCGGGGGGAGACTCGGCTTCGGCCGCGGGGTTGCGGATTAGGAATGCCGTGAAGAGCACCGCAACCCAGGTCAACAGGATTGCCAAGCATACCAGCAAGACAGAGTGTTTCATGCCCACTCCTTTCCCCGCACAAGTCCGTCCCTTGGCACCACCCGGGGTATGCAGTCCGGGCAACACAGATCGTGCCGAGCGATTCCGCCTCCCGCGGGCGTCCAGCGCAGGAAGTGGAGCCGCGGGACCTTGCTATGGCACCATGGGCAGGTCACTTCCCCTCCCCCTTGCGCCAGTCCGTGGAGCGGCGGCCATGAAGTATCGTCCACTGTTCCTCCATGGACTTCCCGCTACACGTTGACGGATACCGACCATCAAAGCCTTCCCCACACAGTTTGCACGGTATCATCTCGGGGTGCTCGGCGTGGCGGCGCTCTCCTTCTCCCGCCTCTACCCCGTCAGCCGCCAATCGCGCGGCCCATTCGTGCACCGGCGGAGCTGGCTCCTTGAGTCTGTCCAAGGCCGCCGCGGCTTCGGCTCTCAGGTCCGGCACCGGCGCCCCCACACACCTGAGCAGCGCCCAGAGGTCGGCGGGGGTGGAGGGGAGAGGACCGGTGTACGTTGCGCCAGACTCAATGCACTGGATGCCCAGGGTGGTTTCGTTCATGTCCACGTTGACGGCATCGAGACCGGTACCCATCCACAGGCTCTTGCCTCCCCGCGTCTCCCACCCTGCCCCCACGAGCAGCTCGCGAAGCTCAGCGGCGGTCAATCGGTCAAGCATAGAGCCTCCTCTTGTCTCAGAAGTCCGCTTGATATGCACAGCAACTCTCGACGCATCAGCTCCGTGAGTGACCCTTCGACAAGAGATTGGATGTCATCAGGGGCGTAGAGCTGCATGAAGGCAAGAACCTTACGAGAGGCATCTATGGTCCTGAAAGTGAAGGTAGACCGACTACCCCAGGCTTCACGCATGCGTGCCAATTCCTGTAGGCAATACGCGCGATCCGAGAAGACTGATTCCACGGAATTGTCCGACATCACGCGTCTCCCTTCGGCGTCGGCATCGGCGACCATGCGTGCTCTGTCGCCCTTGTGTTCATCCACGGCCAGATAGAGGGCGGCCACGACGCGATAACGGCCTCGGCGTCCTTCTGCCGAGAGAATCGTAGCGCCTTGTCCGCGTCGAATGACCAGGGTATCAGGTCTGCCGTGTACCACGTAGGTTTGCTATCTGGCGTCGTAGCTTCGATCAGCCATGCGTGCTCATCCCTGCGCTCCTCGCGGAGAGCGGCGAGGTCGGCTTTCGCCGCGTCGAGAGCGCAGAGGAGAGTGGAGCGGTCGGCCTCTGCTTCATCGGCGGCCATGGCGAGGGTCTCGATGGTGAAGTTCTCGCGGCCTTGCTCCTCGATGACGCTCTCCCAGGTCTGGTGAGTCTCCTCCACGCGAGCCCTGATCGCCTCCACCTCCGCGTCGTCGGGAGGGGTGAGGCGCTCGGACTGCTTGAGTAGCAGGATCTTCGCCTCTGCCGCGTAGGCGTTGACCGCGTTGTGTAGCCGTTCCTTCGCTTCATCTCCGTCGATCATGCTGTACTCGGTGGATGCGGCTACTTCGTGCCACCAGTTGACGACGTGCACCGCTGCATCGAGCACACGCTGCTCACTTTCCGACCGCCTCTTCGCCCCGTCGAGAGCGCGGAGGAGGGTATCGACTTGGCGCCAATGGCTATCTGTGACAACGGTACCGGGCATGGTGTGGTAGTACCGGATCTTCTCCACCTCCGCGTCGTCGGTCATGGGGTGGGCTCCTTGCGGTTCAGGCGATGCGATAGGCGATGCGCACGCTTGATAAACCTCCACGGCACTTCCCACTCTCCAGAAGCGTCCTTTCTCCCGTACCAGTACTTCACCACATCGTAGGTGTAGGTATGCAAGCCGGGAGATCCGTAGTTCTTCATAGAGTCTCGCACCGCTATGCACCCGACCCTCTGATCGACGTAGTATCTGTCCATCCCCCTACTCCTCCTTCCCCAACAGCGCGGCACGATAGGCGTCCACGTCGAACTGGTCGCTATATCTTCCGGTCTTGTAGTATGGTAAGGGTCCGAAACTGTCCTTTACCCTGGCCTCTATCCCCCGCAACCTCACGGCCTCGGGGAGAGGCAGGACGGTGACGGGCTCCAGCATGCTGTTCTGGCACGACGGGCAGGCACCGGGCTCGCCAAGCCATATCGAGATCCTGTAGCATCTCACGCATCTCCAGGTAGTCGTCTCACTCACCTTGGGCCTCCTTCGCGGATCATCAGAACGCCTTACCGTGCTTGTACGGGCGCGTCTCGTTGTAGGCCATCTTGGCCACCACGGCTTCCGCCACGTGCAGACCCCGTCTCTCCGCGTAGTGCATGACGCGGATAACGAGGTCGGCGAGCTCGGCCTCAGTCCCCTTGTACTTCGGGATTTTGTCGTCCGGAGGATTGCCGTGACGTAGAGCCTCAAGGGCTTCGGATAACTCGGAGTGCATCAGGGCTATGATTTCCCCGTCGTTGGGGTTGGGATCGTTGAATCCGTGGCGCTCGTTACACAAGAGTACCTCAACAGAGAGCCCGTACCACCCGTCGATGAATGCCTTGCGGACTTCTTTCTCATCCACCGGTTCCCTCCTTCTCAACGTGCCGGTTGCAGCAGAAGTCCTTGCGCGGCGTGTAGCACTCGACATCGGCGCCCCACATAGCGGCCTGCACCCCCTCGTCGAGGCACATACCATGGCTGCCTGATGGGGAGTTGCGCTCCCACTTCGAGCACGTCTCACACGCCATCGCAGGCTTCTCGCGCCGGGCCCCCTTCTCGGGTCGTGGATAGCGGGAGCGGAGAGCCGCTACCTCGCGAACGTTCTCGATCATGGCCAGCTCGTCGAGCGCCTCGTGCCACGCTTCGGCCTTCGCCTCGCACCTGTTGCAGTCATCGCCCGAAGATAGGGCTACAAGTTCTGCTGCTCGCGCCGCGTCCAGTTCGGCTTTCGCTTTCTCGGCCACTTCCCTCTGCGCCACGAGTTGCTCCCGGAGAGCCTCGCGGGCGGCAGAGAGGTCCCACAGGAGTTGGTCCCGCTCGGCACGAAGGCGTCGGATGGTGTTCGCACATTTCAGAATGCGGATGTCTGCCCTGGCAGACTCGTCCCACCATAGCCGGATCGCCTTCCGGTAATCCCTCGCGGCTTCTCTCGCCTCCTGGATGTAGTAGGCGACAAGGCGGCGCCAGTAGGCGAAACACTCATCGAAGTCACCGATCCATCGTACGTCTACCTTCACCCTTCCCCGAGTTGCGCTCTCGTATTTGTACCACCTGCTCGGCCGCGTCATCGGCGCACCCTCCCGGTCACGTCGATAGCGACCACCTCGGAGCCTTTGTCGGGCCTCCAAAACTCCCCGTTGTCCAGCCACGTCGCGGCGTGGAGATCCGTCACCCACCGACCTGGAGGTGTCGAGATGTCCCACCACTTGCCCATGCGCTTGTTACGTAGGGCGTAGAAAGTCTTAGTCATCGGGGGGCCTCCTCACTTATAGCGTGCCGTCCAGGATGATCTTGCTGCCCACCGCCACGATGATGCCGTGGCCGTAGTAGCCGTTGTGCCCGTTGTAGACCGCGAGTTGGAAGTCACCGCGCGAGGTCTTGAAGGTCACGAACTGGACACCGCCGGCTTCGTAAGGGCTCCATCCGTGTTCCTTGTCTGTAGCCTCTTGTCTCTTCGCTTCTTCCGTCAGCTTCCAGGTATCGAGCCGCGTATCGGTCAATTCAACTTCACGAAGGTTCGCGCCAACGAACAACGACAGGTCATCGTCCGAGGCCATGTAGCCCCAGTTTTCGCAGCACGATTGACAGTTGTCGATCAGGACAAGGATTGGTTCCCCTGAGGTCGTGACCTTGTAGCCGTCCATGGATCGGCCTCCCATAAGGATCGACACCATCCCGGAGAATCCGAGATGGCTCCCGTTGGCTCCGTTAAGCGGGGCCGGGTTGCCGAACTCGAAGTTCTTCACCTCTTCGATGGCCATGATCTTGCCGTAACCGGTTTTCTTGCTCATCTCCCCTTCTCCTTCACCGAGACGCATCGGACGCGGGCGTAGGTCGTCTGATACTTGGTGTTCATCTCACACTTTCCCGCGTCGGTACACTTCATCCCGAGTCCGCTCCGTACCATGTGAGCAACTGCGTGGATGCACGGCTTCGCGCAACGTCGTCGTCCGGCATGATCGCACACAACCCTCATGGCTTCCTCCTTACGAACAGACGCTTCGGGTGCGGAGTGTCTATTCCGCACATGTGATCCCGATACCAAACAGTCCACCTCCCGCGCTCGCGGTTGTACCCGATCCAGTAGCCGGAGCACCAGAGCACAGTGGCGAAGAAGATCCACAAGAGGGTAGCGACAAGATCGCTCACGGCTTCTCCTCCAGGGGGGAGACGGAGGAGCAGAGCACTTCGCAGAGATTGTTCCCGTTGCGGTACATCCCTATGCGGTACTCGCCGCCTACGTCGCGACCTTGGTAGTAACCCACAACCGGTTCTCCGCTGGGAATTGCTATGCCCGTCACGACCCACCCCCGCTCCGGCCTCCACTCTGGCGCAGGAGCCGGGGCGATGCGGTCGATGATTCGCTTGACCATAGCGCAATCATCAGGGTCGCCTATCCAGTTGTACCACCGATTGAACGCCTCCCGCTCCTCGGGCGTGAGCAGGTCCGCGGTGGGCTTGGCGGCGTTCTCGCACGGCGCCTCCACGATGGCCCGCAGGCGCTTCACCTCGTCCATCAGCACGCGAATGCGAGAGCCCGTGCACGTCGTATACTGCCCCTCGCGACGTGCCCAATCCATGGCGGCAACTACGGCCCGGTCGTGGGGTGTCTCCTTCCCCGCCTCCTCCTTGGCCTCCGGCTTGGGGGAGTCGAGGAGGTACCAACCGTCCCGCCACGTCGAACTTGCTATGTACCCTACTGTACATGCCAACCACGTTGGTACGGCGCTTAGGTGTGATACGTGCCACCCCGCAGCCGCCTTTAGCACGGCCCACTCCCTTGACCCCTCCTCCACCACCACGGCGGAGAGGGGGACGGGCGCGTGCATCTCGATGTCACCAGAGCACGGCGTCTCACGGTAGTCCTCACGAAACATGGACTTACCGTGATGACTCATGTACCACCGCTTCTTGTCGTTCATCTTTGTCTCCTTCGGAAAGAGGCGCGGGGCGGCTCCGGTTCAAGGTCGGGGCCGCCCCTCAGCAGGCCAGCGTGGGCGAGTAACGGACTGCGCCGTAGCTGTTGATCGGTGCGCCAAGCGATCTGGCTCCCGGTCGGGGCTCCTCCGAGGGAGGAGATCGGTCCGATCCGGGAGCGTTAGAAGGGGTGGGAGTCGAACCCACAGATCCGCGCGGGGAAGACCGGGGTATGGGGCCGGTCTTCTTACCTTCGCCCCGCCGACGCTCACCACGTGCGGCCCTTCTCCATCAGGTTCCCTTAGAAGCTGGTAGGGAGCCTGCAAGTCTCCAGAGGGGTAGAGAGGGGATTCGGACCCATCCTCCAGGTTCACAGCCTGACGTGCTACCGTTACACCAGCTCTACCGAGAAGAAAGGCGGGCCGGGCCAGCCCGCCAGAGGACACCCTAACGGCCGGCAGGAGGAACGATGAGGCTTGCCCAAGGCCCCATCCCTCCCGGAAGCGTAGTCCCTCGGCGGCACCGAGTCAACCCGCCTTCGTCGGGACCAGAGATCAGACGGACTTGCGGAGAGAACCGGAGTTGAAGAATCGGACCCCGGGTGGAGCTCTCTCAGGGTCCTTGAAGGCTATCGCCTGCTTCGTGGCGAAGGAGGAGTCGAAGGTCACGTACTCGCGAGGAGTGTCTCCGGAGAGGATGGATTCGAGGAGGCGAAGGAAGGCCCCGGGGGAGTCGTCGAGATCGGCCTCCCACTTGTCGGCGAGAACCAGGCCATCGAGAGCAGGGGTCTCGACCGCGGGGGCGGTCTCCTTGGCAACGAGGGCTGCCTCGGACTTCGTCAGCCCGCTCTTCCTGAGCTTCTTCGTGTCCTCGTCGATCTGCTCCTGCCGACGGATCGCGGCCTTCTCCTGCTCGTCGAGGATCCACTTCTGGAGCTTCTCCTTGATGGTGGTCTCGCCGGAGGAGAGGAGTCCTTGGAGGCGCTTCATCTCCGCCCGGAGTACCTTCGCGGGAGCCTCGATCTTCGAGATCTCCGGCTTGTAGATCGAGTCGATCTCCTTCGATGTCGACTTGATCTTGCCGAGGAAGGAGTTCGCGGTCTCCGCGTCGGCCTGGGAGGAGATCGTGACAGAGTCGAGGTTGGCGAGGACAGACTCGACCGACTTCTTCGCGACCAGGTATTTCCCGCCGGCGACGGCCGGAGGGGTGGCGGGGGCCTTCTTCTTGGCCATCTTAGGGTCCTTTCTTCGGCGCGGGGCCGAGCTTCTTGAGTACCCTCGATGAGAGGGCGAGGGAGATGATGGAGAGAACGATCGAGAGGAAAGAGGAGATCAGGGCGAGGACGAAGGCGAGGAAGATCAGAGCCATCGGTCGATCCTTTCGAGCTCCCGGTCGGGAGGTTCGGGGTCGGGGGGAGAACAGGAGAACTGGGTTTCGAGGAGGATTCCGGTCTGGGTCATACGCTGGACGAGGACGGAGGACCAGCGGATGGACTTGCCCCAGGATCGTTCGTGCAGGCGGTCGAGGATCGCGTTGTAGTTCTCCTTCTCGTTCAGGATCTCTTTCACCTGCTCGCGAGTGATCGAGGGCGGGAGAGAGAGACGGACTTCGCCGCCGGCCGTGGGCCGGCTGTCGATCCCTCGGGTAGAGCCGAAGTCGTAGGGGCCGATCCCGAGGTCGTCGGTCTCGACTTCGAGCTCGGGCTCGCAGGCGAGGATCAGGGAGAGGATGTCTTCGGATTCGGTCGGGGTCATCTGGGCGAGTCCTTCCCACGCTCTTTCGCGGGATCTCCCGCGAGGTCGAGAATCCTGACAGGTTCTCCGTAGGCGTCGTGCCAGAGGGCGCCACAGTGACCACACGTGCCCTCTTGCACTGCTATACCCACCTCGATGTCTACGGAGCCGTATGAGGCGTCCTCGGCGCTTTCTCCGCAGAAGGGGCAGTGATCGAGGTCTGTGGTCTCGATGTCGCCGTCGCACGAGATGTGTAGGAGCGGCGGCCTTTCGGTGTCCGCGAGCGCGGCGCGCTCCTCAGCGATTCTCCGATCGAGCTGGGCCTCGTTCTCGGGAGTGAGGTTGTCTGCGGCCGTAAGCCGTACGATCTCCGGCTTATCTTTGGACTTCGGGTCGCGGGCGATGTAGAGGATGTCGAGGGATTTGGGGTCGTCGGATTGGATCGAGGTGACGTGGCCGCCCTCGACGACGATGCATAGTTTCATCTCAGGGGTCCTTTCTCTTGAGATCAAGGTATCAGGGCGATAGGGGCTGGATCGAGGGGTGAGGAGAAGATTCTTCCGGCTCTGTGTCATCCCATGCGCAGGGGATTTCCCCCCGGCACTTCCCGGCGTGCTCACACTGGCCCTCGGGGGACAGATGGACGATCTCCCCGTGGTACTCTGCGGATTCGTAGGGGCAGAACATGGTCCAGCCCTTGTCTGTGCGGGTCATGGGAATCCTTTCCCCCGGGCTTACGCGCGCCCGGGGAAGTGCGAAAGGAGATTCCGGGCTCTCCCCTGCCCCCGACCCTGGCGCGCTCGGTTCCCGCTTGATCCCGACACGCGCTTTTGGCTACCTCTCTTTGGCCTTGGCTATGGCCGCGCGGGCCTTGTTGATCCAAGGGACTTCGGCAAACGCTTCGGGGATTGTGCCGTCCTCGGGCCATGGGATACCCCTTGCTTCGCAAGCAAACCCTACGGCAAAGCGCAGTGTTTGCATAAGTGCCTCCAGAAGATCCGGGGCGGCGGCGATGAGGCGCGCGTTTGCTTCGTTGTCGCAAGTGGCGACGACGGGTGCTTTCCATCCCCGGGGCGCTACTACGAAGTAGTTCGGTCCGTTGTTCTGGACCGCTGCGCTCGCTATCCACGGTCCTTGTGTGTGTTCCATAGGTTCCTCCTCTACCCCCAGCCCGGGGTTGGACCGGGCCTTAGCGACACTGCGGGGGGCTATCCCAGAGCCGGATGCCCCGGATTGACGACGTAGATATGCAGATGCCCCCGACCTTTGGGGCGGTACGGGTCAGAGCACAGACGAACCCGGAGCATGTCACTGCGGCGCTCTACCCACGCGAGCACGGTATGATATGTGTCGGGCGTACAAGCCCACGCGGCGTAGGATACGCCCCCGGACGCTTTGCCCCATCCTGATAGGCAGCGGTCCGTGCCCACTACGAGCACGGGATGCGTCGTGTGCTCTGTTTCGGTCCTATCGTCCTGGATTTCCATGTCATTCCTCCTTGTTGCACGCTTCCAGGAAGCGGTCGCGGTCGAAATTGGGGTTGAGGCCGGCGCAGAAGTCCGCGATACCCTCGCGGATTTCCGTCCAGGTTGTATCCTCCTCGCCATTGGGGTCGCGGGTCGGTCTCGCGTTCGCGAGGATCGCGGCCAGGGCCTTGAAGTGCTTCTTTGTCAGCATAGTATGTGTACCTCCTTACGGGGCCTATGCCCCATTTCGGCCTTCCGGCCATCATCAGAGGAGGAAGGGGTCAATCGTAGTCGTCGGGGTATTCCTCCTCGTCGGCCGTCTCTTGGTATTCTTCTTCAGTCCATGTATCAGTGTGGATGAAGCCTTGATCGTCCTCAGACTGCGCGATGTAGCGCGCTTCGGCAGGAAGCTCGGGCCATTCCGCGCGATCCTCGGGCGTGATTTCGTAGGTATCCCAGCCCGCTATGGTGTCGCCCCCGCCGTCCATGTACCAGTCATAAGCCGCGAGAGCATAGACCGGTTCACCCTCGAACTTGCCAGGGTCCACGATCCTGCCGTTCTTGACGGTGTAGCCTGCGAGTAGTTCCTGTCGGTTCATGGGTCGATCCTTTCCGCCCCCGTGGGGGCTATTGGCCGTTATAGGCTCGCATGCATTCCACGGAGCAGAAGAGCCCCGGGATCTGCGATACACGGCCGTCGTCGTATTCGATGCGGTAGGAGTACAGGATCGGGCGCTTGGCCTTGTCGTGGGACGTGGAGCCGCACCAATCGCACGTGCGACCCTTGCCCATGGTAGATTCGTGGAGGGTCTCGCGGTGCAGTTCCTCTCGGGCGAACGGGTCACGGGATATGTAGGCCACGGTCATACCTCCCTTGATCCACAGCGCGGGCGCTTGGACGTACCGCCGTCGATGATATGGCGGACTTCGTTGTCGATGATCCTGTTTTCTTCGTCTATCCATGCGTAGGATGGACAGAAGCCGCAGTGTCGGCAACGTACAGGGGAGTGTAGCCCGTTTCCCGTGAAGTCGTGCAGTATGGCATGATCTTGTAACGGATTCATGGTCGATCCTCCTCGTGCCCGGGCTTGTGACCGGGCCGCGCATTACCAGGGGCTGAGCCCCTGGCGGTCTGCTACCTGGCTGTGCAGAGAATGTCCCGCGCGGTTTCTAAGGCCATGGCGCGGGCCGCCGCAAGGTCGGCGTCACGTGTGCGCCCCTTTGCGCGCCGGTCGATGTATACTTCCCATGCCTCATAGATCAGGCCGTCAAGTAGCTCGATAGCGGTGTTCCGCGCCATGTCAGTACCCCCTTCTCACAAGCCGGTCGTATAGGTCCTGGCCTTCCGGGTCCAGGGATTCGTACGCGATTCCGCCCGGCGCGGGATTGAACTTGCCGGGGCGGGTCACGGTGCAGAGGAGACGGTAGCTATAGCTGCGCTCACCCATGCCGTAGTCGTTTGCGTACGCGTAGAGAGCGCAGTAGACGCTCATCATGCGTTCGGATTTCCTCTGCGCGAGGATCTCCTCTTGTCGGGCGGTCATACACAAGGCCTTTCCGAGCGGGAGAGGTGCGCCCGCGGAGGTGCTTAGGGGCGCTTGACTGCTCTTTTCCTCTCCCGCTCTGTCGATCCGGTCTATTCGTTCCTGCCTGACAACCGGAGTATGGCAGGGGAAGGGGGGCTGGATTGAGGGTAGGGGGAAGATTTTACAATCGGGGGGCGGGGGGCGGGGGAGCCTAAGATGGAAGGGAGGGCGGCTCCTGAGGGGGCGCTCCGGCGGCTCCTGGCCCGTTTGTGTCAGTACGTAGCGGGAACGGGGGCATTACGTAAGGGGGCGGAATCAGGTATCTCCTTTGGCGGTAAGGAGTTAGGAGAGATTCGGAGGGAAATACGTAAATAACGGAGGGTACGTAGGGAGGGGGGTTTTGTTTGATTGTTGTTCAGACAAGGGTGGGTGGTTGGCTGGACAAGGAGTCTGTCTATTAGTGAGGCAGTAAGGATTGGAGCGCCCAGGATTGAACCCTACTGTGCAAGTTTGGATTGCGGGGTACAATATTCCTTAGCCGCACAACTATCTCCGCTCCTTTCTCCCCTCTTTCTACGTAGTAGAGTAGTAGTAGGTAGTAGTAGTAGTCGTAAGTAGTGGTGGGGTAAGGAGATAGGGGCCAGCGGGGGGTGTACGTAATGCCTACGTTTTGGCTCCGTTTCTGTTACGTTGTGACACAAGTGAGCCAGGGGCAGGCACGGAAACCCTCATTTACCCCCCTCTTTTCTCTCTTCTCTCATCTCCTTCAATCGCTATAGGATTGGTAGTGATTGAGAATGGGCACGAAAAAGCCCATCCCGGGATGCCCCAGGATGGGCTGTAGGGCCTTTTATCGGGCCGTAGAGCGGCCCGCGCGGGCCTCTCCCTATCCCAACACCTCCCGCGCGCCGGCGGAGGCCTCTGTCCACACTGTGGTGGCTCTCAGAGGCCTTTCGGGCACTACCTCAGCCGCGCCTACGATCAGATCCGCGAGGCCGGGGAGGCGGGGCGCGTCGTGGTCTACTCCCGGCCCGCGCCAGGGGAAGATCGACCCGACCGATTCGGGGTCCGTTCTCCGGGTCGCCCGCAGGTGCGCGCGGAAGGTGAGCTGCGCGCGCTCCACACTCTCTCGGTTCTCCTCCTTGATTCGATCCTGCCGCACGGCAAGGGGGGCGATCTTGACCTCGATCGTGCGCGAACCAGGCAGGGGCCGGGAGACGTAGACCACGGCCGATGATCTCCTCTCACGGAGAACCCGTTCGATGGTCGCCGCCACTGCCTCCGGTTCCGCGTCGATCCATATCCCCCGGCCATCTCCCAGATCGACCTTCGTTCGCGCGACGGGGAGCGGAAGCCGCGCTTCCCATTCCAGCAGCACGGTCTCCCCTTCTCCCGCCCGGCCGTGGTGCGAGCGGCGGCTCGCGGGAGTGAGGTACTCCCCGCGCTCCTGCCTGTCGTGAGCTGCCTTCGCGCGCTCAACCATCATCTCTACCATCATCTTCTTTGTCATCTCCATACCCTCCGTTCGCTGGCGGTTGCTTGTCTGCACACTCGCCACTATGAGTGTACTCCTGCCTATGGGTGGGCGCCAGCCCCGCGAGGGGAAAGGGGACAGGGGGGCGGCGAGTGTGTTAATACCCCCCTCCCAACCGCTCTCATATCTTCAACCTGACACCTTCGTTACAGGAGACCCTCCCTCTCTCCCGCTCTGTCACACCCGCTTGACACCACCGGCCCCGCGGACTACCCTCTCCTCGATGCCCAAGAGAGGAACCGACCCTAAGCCTTCCACCCGCCGGCGTCTCGCCGGCGTGACCGCTACCCCCGTCCCCTATCCCGCCGGCCTTGCCGGCGGTACCGCCTGTCCCCGCCCTTCTCCCGCCGATTCGCTCTCCCCCGGCGAGATCATCTCCGGAAGAGCCCTCGAAGAATCGGAGAACGAGCCCCTCCCCGCGGGGGACCCTCCCGCCGAGGTCTCCTCTCTCCCGCCCGTACCCGCGGCCCTGTCCTCGCTCCCGCCGGAGACCCGGGATCTGGCGGGAACCGAAGTCGATGAGGACTCCACCGTCAAGAGGCTCCGCCAGAGACTCGAGTCCTACGGAGACATCGCGATCTCCACCCTCGCCGAGGTCTCCGTCACTGGCGACAAGGACGCCGCCCGCGTGGCAGCCGCAAATGGAATCCTCGACCGGATCGGTCTCGTGAAGCCCCGCGAGCAGGCCGCCGGTTACGATGTGCCCTCGGCGATGATCGCGAACGCCCTCGCGGGTCTGGCCTTTGTCACGGGGAGGACGATCTCTCCCGACGCGCTGGCCAGAATCCGCGATCTCGGGTCGGAGCCTTCGACGAGGGTCTCCTCCCCTCCCGTCGCTCCTGCGGCGAGAAAGGCTTCTGGGAAGAAGACCCCTCCCTCCCCTCTCACCTTTGCCCAAGAAGGAGAACCCTGATGAAGAAAGCCGATGCGGAAGACCTCAAGGAGGAGGCGAAGGCGAACCGAGAGGGGTTCTCTCGTACGGCTGGAGAGGCTCCCGCGAGGGACTCTCCCCCCTCTCCCATCCTCCTCGAGGGCCTTCCCCCGCCCCGCGGGCAGCTCCGGCCGGCGAGGAAGAGAGGGAAGAGATGATTACTCCTCGGCAGGTCATCATCGAGACCACTACCCGCTGTAACCTCTCCTGCCCGGGGTGCTACCGGGAGAGGGCCGAGGGGAACCTCGGGATCGACATGAGCGAGGAGGTCTTCGACTCTCTGATCGACGAGATCTCCTCCTGGGACCCGAAGCCGGAGGTGATCCCCTTCTGTCACGGGGAGCCTACGCTCGACCCGTCTTTCCTCCGGAGGCTCGGAGATCTTTCCTCGAAGGGACTCCGCTGGAAGTTCTGCTCGAACGGCACGACCGAATGGGGCGGGTGGGACTCCGTTCTCTCCTCCGACTTCTGCGAAAGCATCCTCTTCTCCATCGACGGGTGGGAGTCAAAGACGATCGTGGAGAAGAGAGGACTCGAGGGACTCCGGGCGCCTCTCCAGATGCAGAGACTCCTGAAGGAGCGAGCCCGGGTGGGTGCCTTGAAGCCCTGGCTCGGGGTGAGGATGAGACGGACCGATCAGGACTTCTCCGAGGTCGAGGCTTTTCTTCGCGGCTGGCTCGAGATCGGCTGTGACCTTGTTCTCGTCTGCCGGGATGTCCTACAAGAGCCTCGTCGGGTCGAGTCTCACCCCACCTGCTACTACCTTCTCGGCCGGACGATGGTGGTCGATGTTCACGGAGAGGTCCACCCCTGCGATCGAAGGGTGCCGACGATCGGGACCGCGAAGGCTGGGACCTGGCTCGAGACCTTCAATCGGGTCGCTGATGGGTTCTCCATGTCCGTTCTTTGCCGCTCCTGCCCGCAGCGGTACTGCGGGGAGGGGATCGCGGGAGAGATCCAGTTCAGATCGGACCCGACCGGGAAGCCGGTCTTCTTCCGAGAGGACCAGTTCCAGCAGATCTTCTCGAGGACGGACGTGCGGGAAGGGGTATCGTGGAGGAAGTGAGACCCGAGCAGGTCTCCGGCCTCAAGCCCTCGCCTGATCTCTTCATTCGAGCACCTGATTTCGCCTTCACCCCGCACCCGCTCGCGCCTCTGTTCCCGACTCGGGAGGAGATGCTCAAGGTTCTCGGGCAGCTCATCTCCGAGCTCTCCTCGCCGACGTTCTCCATGACCGGGAAGACTCTCCGTGAGTACCTCAGACAGATGGGGCTCGTTCAGCTCTGGTTCTTCGAGAGGTTCATCCTCGGGGCGACTGGGCCGTATGAGCAGCTCAACACCGAGGTTCACCTCGATATGGCGAACTTCGGCCAGAGCGAGCTCGCGCTCCGGCCGGGAGCCTTGGCCGCCGCGTTCCTCTTCCGCGGGATCTTCAAGACTACGATCTTCGGCTCGGGGAGAGGGCACTGGCTCTGTACGAGGGATGGAAACCAGAGGTATCTGATCTGCATGAACACCGCGGGGAACGCCGCGCGAGTCAAGTCGGTCATCAAGGAGGTGACCGAGACCAACCCGCTCTACGGATGGCTCTACCCGGAGGCCGTGCCGAAGCCTGGGTCCGACCGATGGAACAAGGAGGAGATCGTATTCCCGCACCGGACGAGAACCTTCAAGGAACCGTCAGTCCTCGCTATGGGGATCGACTCGATCCTGGCCTCTCTGCACTGTAATGACATCTACTGGGATGACCTCGCGGGGCTTGAGGGTCTCGACTCCACTATGAACATCTCCGCCGTGATGGAGACCGCGAAGAAGAACTTCAGGTCGAACCGGATTCCTCTTCTCCAGTCGAAGCGAAAGAGTAGGACCTTCTACGCGAGTACGTTCTACGCGCCGGACGATGTCTCGATGACCGAGGTCGTCGCCTACTGCCGCTCCTGCTGGGGGTATCAGGACCCGGAGGTTATCAAAGAGGTCGATGGCGGGGACTGGGACATCTACTACAGGTCGGTAGTAGAGAACGGAACCGCGATCTGTCCGGAGATCATGGATGAGAGAGAGTACGAGGCCCTTCTTCTCCGGGATCCCTGGACCGCACTGACCCAGTACGCAAACTCGCCGAGGAAGGCCAGACAGGGGGGATTGACCGGGAAGCCCCGCTCGTGCCGGCTCGGGTGGGACAAGGACAGAAGACCGTACGTGGTAAAGAGGGGAGATCAGAACTTTGGCGAGAAGGACTCCCTTGTCTTTCTCGGCTCCTGCTTCGGGATGGTCACCGTCGATCCGGCCGGGACAGATGACAAGGTCACCTCGCGGACCTCGAGGTCCTCTGTGGGAGTGTGGTTCAGGGACTCCGAGGATAACCTCTACCGTGTGTGGCAGAAAGTCGGGTACATCGGCGACGATGTCCTCTATGATGCGATCTTCGAGGCAAACAAGATCTTCTCCGGGTACCTCATCGGGACCGTGTTCGAGAAGGTCGCGATGCAGAAGGTCATGTATAAGCAGTTACAGAGGGAGCAGGCGAAGAGGGGAATCTACCTCGCCCTGATCCCTGACGATGTGAGGTCGGATAAGGAGGCGAGGATCAGACACGGGCTCGGCGGACCGTTGAGGGATGGGAAGATCTTTCTCGCTGACGGTTGTGCGACGGAGTTCATGGAAGAGCTCCTCGCGTTCCCGAGCCCGCGGCTGGATGTGTTGGATGAGAGCGAGAAAGCTCTCCGTCTTCTCCCGAAGCCTTTGACCGAGGTAGAGGAGATGGAGTATGAAGAGACCGAGGCTGAGATCGAAGAGAGCCGGTCACTGAATGCGTTTGGGTACTGAGAGAGGAGAAGAGAGATGTCCGATGCGAGCATTGAGGTAAGGATCGGGGAGATCGGGAGAGAACCTGAGGTTGAGGGAGAAGAGGTCCCCGCCGAGGACTCTCCTGAGAACCCGTACTCAGGAATGATTGTCTCCGATGAGGAGATGGTGAAGGAGATCCTCGAGTACCTCGAGAGGGAGATGACCCGCGAGGAGAATCGGAGGGAGAAGCTCCTCAAGAGATGCGCGACGTATCGGAGACAGCTCGATGCGCTGCCGAAGGAGGAGACCCGGACGGGGCCGATGAAGAACCCCTCCAACGTGGTCCCGCCCCTCGCGATGATCCAGGGTCAGGGGATGTACGGGCACATCCACGCGCACTTTTCGGAGAGGAAGCCGTTCTGGACCGCGAAGGCGATCAAGGACGACAAGGAGACGAGAGAGGACGCGAAGTTCTGGACTCGGTACCTGGGCCTGCTGTCGGAGGGAGAGGGAGACCTGAACCTGCCGGGGGCGGAGGAGACCGTCTCGCTCGAAAGCGCCGTGATGCCCGTGTGCTTCGTGAAGGTCCCGTGGACGACGATCGAGTGGAACTTCAAGGAGAAGGACTCGGCGGGGGGATGGGGGACCGTATCGACCGTGTTCAGAGACGGTCCGGAGCTCGTGCCGATCCCGATCGAGGATGTGCTCTACCCGGGGCAGTGGAAGACCGTCTACGAGATGCCGTGGATCTCTCATCTCCTGCATTTGCCGGAGCATACTGTGGAGATGAACGGGGCGACCGGGAAGTGGAGGAATACCGAGAAGGTCCTCGACTACGCGCGGGAGCACGCGAATCCGGAAGAAGCCCAGAGGGATCAAGCCGAGGGGAAGGGGGCTGAGAGAGGGAAGACCCTGGACTTCTGCGAGAGCCACTTTTACTGGGACGTGGATGGGGATGGGAAAGTAGAGGACATGATCTGGGTCATCCATCGGGAGAGCGGGACGGTTCTCCGGATGGACTACAACGAGCTCGGGATCAGGCAGTTCGTGGACTTCAACTTCATGTTCAAGACCGGCTCGATCGAGGGAAGGGGAACGGGCCAGATCTGTTCGACCCTTCAGGATGAGGCTGAGGGGATCCACAACGTCAGGAATGACGGGATGAAGCTCGTCAACATGCGAATGCTCGCGATGCGGCGGGCCGTGATGCTCACCAATAAGGAAGACATCTACAACGGGAAGATCTGGCAGTGCGACACGCCGAAGGAGGATATCGCTCCGATCCAACTCTCGGAGGTCTACCCGAGTTCGCTGGAGGCGGAGAACTGGACCTGGGCGATGGCTGCGCAGGGGACGGGGAGCCAGGATCTGGCGGGGCAGCCGAACGCGCAGCTCGGGAGTCGGGATACGTATCGGGGGACGGCACTGAGGACTGGGAAGGCGGGGAGTATGTTCTCCGCGATCGTGAAGAGGATGGAGAGGCAGTGGGGGAAGGTCGCGATGCTGGTCGTGTTCAACCTGATCCGGAATCGGGATCGGGTGCTCGCGAACGAGCGTGAGGCGGGGAGATTGAACCAGAGAGAACTCGGTCTCCTTGAGAGGGTGCTCTCCGTGAAGGTGAGCGAGCTGCCGAAGAGGTTCAAGTTCCTGGTGAGGACAACCGATCTGGACCTTACCTATGAGGCCCTGAAGCAGTCTGTTCTGACCCTGAACCAGGTCCAGGGCGCGTACGTGCAGCAGATGCTCCCCCTCGTACAGACCCTCTTCGGTCCGCAGCAGAAGCAGATCCTTCAGCTCATGCCGGAGCTTTACCAGTTCATGCTGAAGATGCTCTCCGGTCAGACGAAGATGACGGAGTCGATCTTCAAGTTCTTCAACGTGGAGGATACCGAGAACTACCTGCCGTCTACGGAGAGGTGGGATCAGCTCTTGGAGGTGCTCAAGATCATGCAGGGAGGAGGAACAGGTGGGCAAGGAACGAGAGGGAGTGAGGGAGAGACCGGAGGGCCGGCCGGACTCGCTGGTGCCGCAGGCGGGGGAGGGGGAATACCTGCGAGTACTGAGTCTTCTGGGGGCGGAAACGGAGGAGGAGAAGCAGGCGCTGGCGGAACTCCGGGAATCCGCACGGGAGCTCAAGCGGGGTGAGGGATACCTCGCCTTCGCTAAGGTCTGCTCGCTGATCCGGGTGTCGGCGACGGAGACCTTGAAGAAGTCGAGGGAGCCCTGGGAGATATCGAAGGCCCAGGGAAGGATCGAGACCATCGAGGAGCTCAGGGACACCCTTGAGTTTCTCGTGAGAGAGGAGAAGGAGGAAGAAGATGGGGGATGAGGAGAGGATCGAGGGGATAGAGCCGGGTCGGGAGGAAGAGACCGAGCTCGTGATAATGGGGCCGGAGGAGGCTGAGGCAGCGGCGAAGGCTGAGGCTTCCCGCGGGCAGCCGGCGGGGGTGACTCTGACCGCAGCCGAATACGAGGCCCTGAAGAGAGAGGGTGCCCAAGCTGGGGCCATTCAGGCGGGGCTCGAGGGCCTTGCCTCGAGGATGCAGCCGGTCGTGGTCAATCAGCCCGCGGCCGTGGCCGTTCAGGAGACCGAAGAAGAGAGAGACGCGAAGATCGAGGAGGAGCTCTTCGCGAGAGGGAAGGGTCCGAGGGCGATTCGGACCCTCGCGAGGGAGGAGGCGCGGAAGATGGTGGCGCCGGCCCTCGCCGAGCTCCTGAGAGACAGTCAGGAGCAGTTCGATGTGCTCCTCGAGGCGCATCCGGAGAAGGGCCCGCAGCTCAAGAAGTACGATGCGGAGGTGAAAGAGGAGCTCGCGAAGCTCACGCCGGCTCAGAGGATGCTGCCGACCTCGAAGATCAAGGCTCTGGATAGGGTCCTCCAGCGGCACGGGCCGGAGTTGGAGGCCGATAGGATCTCCCGGGCCGTTGACGCGAGGCTCAAGGAGATGGGAATCGAGGTCAAGGACGGAAAACCGGTCGTCGCGGGGGCGAACGGGAAGCCGCCCGCGGTCGGAGCGACCGAGGCGGGGGGCCAGAGCGGGGCTTCTGTCTCCTCCGGAGGCGGGGGGAAGAAGAAAGTCGTGACCGTGACGAGGGAGGAGAGGGCGAGGTGGTCGGCGGAGGCCGAGCGGAGGCAGATCGACCCCGACGAGTACATGCAGACGAAGCTCCGCGGGCTCGGTAGGCTGTAGAAAGGAGAGAGAAGATGGCGAAAACGAAGGACGAGGTCGAGAAGGGTGTCGAAAAGGAGAGCCAGGGCGAGGGAACGGCGAAAGAGCCTGTCCGCGTGAGAGTGAATCTGGACACGCCGGTCGAGAAGATCGTACAGTTCGACTCGGAGGGAGCCGAGCTCGTATGGGATGCGGATTCGATACCCGATCTCGAGGAGACGGTCATCAGGAAGCTCTCGTACGAGAACGCGAAGCGATACTTTCCCGCCTTGGCGGAGGCGAAACGACGGCGGGTGAGGAAGATGATCGAGAAGGAGACCGGGGCGGGGGCTCCGTTCGCCGTCCGCGATCTCCTGAAGTTCCAGACCAAGAAGCTGAAGGTCAGGGGCCGCCGTGGGTGGTATCAGACGTGGGTGAGAGGGGACCAGTTCGACGACGCGGTGACGGAAGGGAACTTCGTGCAGGTGAGGAAGTGCGCGAAGGAGCATCCCGCGGAGAAGCCGGGGGAAGAGACCGGCGAGGTGCTGAAGATCAAGGAGGGGGAGGACCGGTTCTTGATCGCTGTTGAGTGCCCGGATGAGCTCTGGGAGCAGCACCTGCGGGCGATGAGCTATCTGAGCCACCAGAAGTACGCGCATGACCAGGAGGAGACCTTCCGGGCGTATATCGACAAGAAGAACTCGGAGACGGGGTCGAAACGGGAGGTCTACGAGGTCCAGGTCGAGAACGAAGAGGTCCCCGAGAAGCATGGGGTGGGGATGGGGGACGAAGAAGAGGAAGAGAGAGAGGCAGCTGAGAAGGCTGCCGCTCTGGGGTAGGGAAGGGGAGCGTTGCTCCCTGGCGGCAGGAGCCGCGATGAGAGAAGAGGCGCCGGGGAGCGGCGCTGAGGGAGGAAGGGAGAATGGCTGCACAGACGAACGCGCCGTTCGGGTTCGAGTTCTGCGGCATGATGTCTGGCATGCCGGCGCCGAGCCTCGCGGTGGTCATCACCGGGAGCAACGTGACGCTGGCCGAGGGAGACCCGATCTACCTCTCCGGGGGATACGGGTACAGGTGCCTGACTACGGAGGCACCGTTCGCGATCGCCGGTGAGGCGATCACGGGGTCTGCGGGAGTGAGGCAGTCCCTGCTCGCGACTCCGGTCGTGGAGGGGATGATCTTCAGGGCGCAGAGCCAGACCACGGCCGCCTGCTCGCAGGCGAATGTGGGCGTGACCTACGGGATGGCGGGCGCGAGCGGCCTGATGGGCCTTTCGCTGGCTGTGACCACCGGGTCTCCGTGGAGGATCATCAGGATCGACCCGCTGTCCGCGGCGGGGACCTACACGATCTTCCAGGTGATGGCTGCTGAGAGCCAGTATTCGGGCAAGGCGTAAGGGGAGGATGAAGAGATGGCTGGTGTGATGACTACGCAGAACCTGAAGATGACCTGGTACCGGGACATGGACAAGGTCATGCGGGACGAGTACAACAGGCACGAGACCGAGTACGACAAGTTCGTGAAGGTCTCGACGGAGACGAAGAAGCACTACGTGCGGAAGGGACTCCAGGTCACCCTGGGGGCCGTGCCGGAGATCAAGCAGGGCGGGCCGATCACCTTCGACGCCTTCGCGGATGGGCCGAACAAGACCGTGTACTTCAACTCGTACGCGCTCGCCCTTCAGGTCACGGAGGATGCGTTCGACGACGACCTGATCGGGATCACGCGGGACGCGGTGAAGGAGCTCGGCAAGGCCCATGCGTACACGGAGGAGCTCAAAGCCTGGGATCTCATCAACTCCGGGTTCGTGACTACCACGAGGGCTGGGGTGGACTCCCTCGCGCTGTTCTCCAACTCCCATGTACTCTACGGAGATGGGAGCCAGTACGGCGACAACCTCGTGACCGGAGCGTTCTCGAAGACCACGCTGAAGGAAGCCCTGGACCTGTTCGAGAACATGAAGCAGGAGCGGGGGATCCCGATGGTCTCCAAGGGGCCGTACGTCGTGTGGGTGGGGCCGGCGGATAGGTGGCTCGCGGAGGAGATCCTCAAGAGCGAGTTCGACCCGGATACCGGGAACAACACCGTGAACCCGCTGTACGGGAAGAACATCACCTTCAAGGTCGGGCACTTCTTCTCCACCACGGGCGCCTGGTTCGTCCAGGACATGAGCATGAGGAACCTCGAGCTCATCCGGAAGAAGAAGCTCTCCACGAGGGAGGAGACCGACTTCAACACGGAGAACAAGCTCTGGAAGGCGTGGCAGAAGTACACGGCCACGTTCTGGTACTGGAGAGGCATCGTAGCCTCCGCCGGGTAGAGGGGGGAGGACGAAGATGAGCGTTACAAGGCATACGAGGTACTCCGCCCTCGAGATCAACGATGTCCACGTGTCGGATGCGGCAGGAGGGAGCCTCAAGATGGGGACCTCCGCCGCGCCGATCACGAGCGCCGTGGCCGGGATGAAGTTCATCTCGAAGTATACGGAGCACACCCTGGCTGCGGGGACCTCGTACGGAGAATACATCCGGCACTACGTGAGTGGGGCCGGGGCGAGCGCGAACGCGCTCCGGGCGTACCTGACGGTAAGCGACGTGGCGGCGGCGACCGCGGTAGGAGCTCACCTGTCGGTGTCGTTCGGGACCCTCGGGTCGATCACGGGACTGGGGGTCGCTGCGAGAGCGACCCTCCATGTGCCGGCGGCGATGACGAACGGGACGTACGCGCCGCTGATGGCTGAGATCTGGGCCGATGCGGCTACGTCGGACCTCGCGGGGGCGACGGATAAGGCGTTCGTGCGGATCGTGCTCGGCGGGGATGCGACCGGGGCTGCGCTGATCGAGGACACGATCAACCTGATCCATGTGACCGGCGGGTCGAACGCCAGTGGGAACATGGTCGGGGCGCAGGGGGACGAGCCCACGTGGGCCTCTCATACCTTCCTGGTCCGCTGCAAGATCAACGGCGCGACCCTGTACATCCCGATGATTTCGCTGTAGACTCCTTCGGAGGAGGAACGGCGAATGGAACTGACGGTACCGGAGAGGCTGATCCTGGATGACCTGCTTGCGGAGGCGGAGGGGGACCTGGTCCTCCTTCGCTCCGTGAGGACTCTTCGCGCGAAGATCGGGTTCTCCGCGGATGAGGTCAAGAGGATGGAGATGAAGTCCATCGGGCCTCAGATCGAGTGGAACGAGAAAGAGGCGAAGGTGGAGGAGATCGAGATCCTCCCGCCGGAGTCGGAGATCATCGTCAGCTTGTTCGAGAGAAAGAGCGCGATGAAGAAGCTCCGGCAGATCCACCTCGATCTCTACGAGAGGTTCGTCAAGAGCTGAGCTCGGGACGGGGGTGAGAGCCCTCGAGAGGGAGAGAGAAGAGGGCGGGTGAGGGTACGGGCAGGTCCCGGTCCTGCCCGCCTTCTTCGTTTCAGGGGGAGGGGTGGTGGCTAAGGACCTGAGGTACTCTGTGGAGAGTGTGGCCTTTGACGAGGTGGGGGAGAATGCTCAGGGGACCCACGACGTATATACGGCCAACCATCTTTTCCCGAGAGATCGGACCGCGGGGCAGAAGGCCGGCGTGTGCGATATCTGCGGGGAGGAGCTCAGGGAGAGACAGATCCGGATGTTTCGCGGGGTGGCGTACGGGATCCCCTGCGGGTGCTCCGCAGATATCGGGTCCATTCTGAGGCAGGAGGATGCTGAGAAGGCGCCTGCGGTAAGGTTCGAGGAGCGAGAGTCGAAGATTCTGACGGAATAGAGGAGAGAAGAGATGGCGGTAACGGATGGTGAGAACACGAAGCATCTGTCGGTTGCGGCCGAATACGTCGAGAACGTGCTCGTGGAGGGGATAGGGGTACAGCTCCTGACGACGGCCGGGCACGAATGCAAGGTGACGGATAACGAGGGCGCAGTTGTGTTCGACGTGAAGGCGATCGCGAACAACGACGGCTTCGACCTGTTCTTCTCGTCGCCGAAGTTCTTCAAGAAGCTCACGGCGACGACCCTGACTTCGGGGGTTCTGGTAATCTACCTGGCGTAGGGGGAGGGGAGAGATGCCGTACAAGAGCCGTGCGCAGAGGGCCTTCATGCACGCCAAGCACCCGGAGATCGCCAGGAGGTGGGACCGGGAGACCGGCGGGAAGGTCGAGGGAGAGAAGAAGAAGACCTCGAAGGGGAAGAGGAAGAATGGGTAACGAGGGGATCTCTGACGTTGGGGAGTCTACCAGGAACCGGTTAGGGACGACCGGGACGAACAAGGTCTCTCTGGCGCTCGAGGGGCTCTTGGAGGACGCGAAGTATTACCTCACCACGCCGGAGGGGAACAAGGCCCTCGAGGCGACCCTTTTCCCGACGACAGGGACCGCGAAGGGAGACCTCGCGATGATGCTCGAGGATCTGGGGCTGGCGCAGGGGGCTGCAAGGACTCCATCCGCTCCCGCGAGCTCCGGGCAGGTGGCAGCTCATCGGGAGCAGGTGAGGGAGAGATCTTCGCGGACCGGAGAGAGTTCGGGACAGGCGGGAATGGGGAAGCTCCAGGAAGAGTACATGAGGAGACAGAGACTACCGCCGGATGAGTTCCTGAGGACGTTGAATCTGGTCTCTACCGCGGGCGGGGGAGCGAGGGAGATGACCAAGGAGGAGGGGGCGACGGCAACGAAGGCCGCGTCGGAGAAGGCGAAGACCGGGAAGGTAGAAGATCAGGGGACACCGGGGAACTACCAGAAGTTTCTCCTCTGGCTGTCTGAGGCGGGGAAGAAGAAATGACCGTACAGGAGCTTGTGACCGAGATCTACGAGGCCGCGGGTGAGCCCTCCGATCTCGATATCTATGACGGGAGCGGGGAGTTCGACATTGCCAGTGTCGGGGCGGTTGCCATTCTCAAGTACCTGAACAGGGCCTACGAGAGGCTCGCGAACTGGAAGCTCCCGAATGGGACGAACATCAGGTTCTCCTCTCTGAACAGACGGAAGCTGTTCAAGACCGAATCCTACGCGACCACGGCGGGAGCCGGATCGACGGTGAGCGCGATCGTACTCGCAGCCGGCGCCTCGTCTTCTGACGATCACTATGTAGAGTGGACGATCGAGATCGGGACCTCCAGGAAGGTCGTGCTCGCCTACGACGCAACGACCCTGACCATTACCCCGCATGAGGCATTCGCCGTGGCTCCTGCCGAGGGAGCCGTGGTGACGCTCTACAAGAGGTTCTTCAAGTTCTACACCGACACCGCCGGGCTGCACTCGGGGGAAGGAATCGAGATTGACCCGCAGGAGATCGTCGCGATCCAGTCCGTAAGGGACCTGACACAAGAGAGATCCCTCGAGAGGATGTCGAGGACCGATGAGTCCTGGGGGCAGATGGTGCAGGGGACGGGGAGCCCGGGGATGTTCGCGCAGGTCGCCGGCGGGATCGAGTTCGACCTGGCGCCGACGACTGGAGAAGCCTTCCTGATTCGGTACTATGGAAAGCCGGAGGCGCTGACGGTGGCGAGCCAGGTCCCCGCGATCCCCGGGCCGTGGCACGAGCCTCTCTTGTACCTGGGGGTGTGGGTCACGCTGAAGAAGGATAGGGCGACCGATGAGGCGTACTCGCTCAAGCGGGACATCCAGGACATGATCGTCCAGACCGTACAGGAATCGGAGAGATCGTTCGAGTTCGAGAGCGGGCAGCTCTACATCAAGGAGTAAGAGATGGCAGTCTTCACGAATACCTGGGATGCGGCCTTCTCCGCAGCTCCCGCCTCGAGTCAGGTCCGGGCGCAGGGTGCGACGAGGATCATGGAGACCCGGCTGGGGATCTATCAGAGGTTCTCGCAGGAGCACTATCACGCGGGGGATACCCGGGACGGGATGCACGTGGCCGGGAGCGCGATGGCCTATTATCAGGCGACGGCTCCGACCAATCTGCCGGGGACCGCGCTCGGGCCGATCGCGCTCGGGAACGATGTCTACTCGAAGGGTAGGCTCTGGCTCGACTCAAGCGCGGATCATTACGGAGTGCTGTACTACTACACCGGGACGACATTTGCTCCTGTCCTTATCGACTCAATGATGTACAGCCACGACTCTGCGAAAACGCAAGATAACTGGTTTGACGCCTTCAGTACCCTGCTGCCGTCAACCAACCAGTATGCCTCTATGACCGGCGCCTTTACGCTCAGTAGTGGAAGCGACTACGCCCTATGCATCCCTGTGTACATTCGGCGCTACTCGTCTACGCAGATGGAACTTACGTATCTTGCTACGAACATCACTAACGGTGACTTACCCGCCTTGTCGGGGGCAACTATGAGTCGTGCTCTTCTTGCGAACGGGTCTACTACAGCTTTTTCAGCCAGATGCGCGGTAGCGGCAACGCGCATTCCGATGATTGGCACTAGCCTCTCGTGATCGCTCCCGCTCGCGGAAACTATCCCGACTTCCTCACCGCGGCCCTGATGGTAGGGAAGGAGGACTCTGTCCCGCGAGGGATCTGGCCGATGGCGGGGTGGTCGCTTGGGGGAGAACAACTGGCGCTGGCGGCAACCACGACGCTGAAGAAAGACGACGGGGTCGCGTGGGTGTACGCGACAACGGGAGCCTCGGATCGAGTGCTGAACCTGCCTGCGGCGGCCGACTGCCCTGGGAGAATCATCTTCGCCAAGAAGATCGATACGGGGGCGGGGAAGTTCACGATCACCCCGAACGGGAGCGAGACCATCGACGGGTTCGCGACGTACGGGCTCTGGTATCAGGGAAACTTCGTTGTGATCCAGGCCGTGGGGAGCGGGTGGCAGAGGATCGGCGGGACGGCAAAGGTGCTGATACCGGAGGTGTTGAGAGCGAACAAAGTGTCGTCGTTCGCTACTATCGGAACAGCGTGGAACGGCGTGGATTGCTCCGCCAACGCCCCTCCTGGAGCCAAGGATGTGCGTGTGGTTGCACGTTTAGGGTTCGCAGGGGACGGCACTACCGACGCAGTGCTCCTACATCTACGAAAGAACGGATCGTCGAGCACTACCGTGCCTGCGGCACTGAGGGTACGTGCCTACCATACGGATCTTGGAGCTGGGCTAATTATAACCACCCAGGATGTGCACGAAGTCGAAGTAGATTCGAGTCGGATATTCGAGCACTCGGACCTTGTTAGGCGGGGCGGTGGAGCAGGTACGGGAAGCCTGGACATAGATATTGTCGGTTACAGCTACGAGTAGGGAGGCATCATGGAGCATGAGTGCACGAAGGTAGATACTCTGACAAGCATCAGGAACCAGAT
>Ga0172380_10001092_pt1 | contig 48179 bp, 37 predicted proteins | sample Leawe162metaG_FD_119747 | JGI IMG/M metagenome (GOLD analysis project Ga0172380, IMG submission 119747) | Leachate microbial communities from a municipal landfill in Southern Ontario, Canada - Leachate well 162 metaG | ecosystem: Engineered > Solid waste > Landfill > Unclassified | place... | reverse complement strand
GAGGTTGGTTCGCCGCTCAACGGAGACTTTGAATCCCTGGAGACGCACGCGGCTCTGCGCGCTTCGATGGGCGAGGACTTCTACCAAGCCCAGTATCAGCAGTCGCCGGTCATGCCAGGCGGCAACATCATCAAGTTGGAATGGCTGCAGCGATACACCATGCCAATCGTGGCGAAAGGCAAGGCGCATGTCGTTTTCAGCTGGGACACCGCGTTTGGGACCGGCGACAGCAATGACTGGTCGGTGGGGACGGCCTGGCTCGTCCAGGACGGACACTACTACCTCGTCGACGTCGTGCGTGGCCGGTTCAACGGCGGCGACCTGATCAAGGCGATCACCGATCTCTGGGCCAAATACCCTGTCTCCGAGCGGACCATCCTGCTGGAGAAAATCAACGGCATCGAACTGATCGCCAATGGCGTCGAGGCGGCCACGGGGACCGAGCCGGAGCTGGTGGCGCCCATCCACAGCAAGGTCTCGCGGCTCTGGTCCCTGACGTGGATCTTCCAGCACGGGGACGTCTACCTGCCTGACCAAGCCCATTGGCTGGCTGAGTACGTCAAGGAACTGACGGCCTTTCCGCGCGCCAAGCATGACGATCAGGTCGACGCCACCAGTCAGTTCCTCACCTGGATCACCACGCGGCCGGATCAGTCCGTTCGGCAGTCCTGGGTCTGAGGAACCATCGCGCGGGCCGCTGGACTTGGGGGCGGAAGGAAGCATTGGTGGCGTCATGACGCGGTCAGCAACATTCCAGCCCCCCAGCGCCGAACTGGCCGCCAGTATCGCGCGATGCGACGCGATCGGTCGCGACATCGGCCAACGTAACAGGGCGAAGGCGCGGGTTGAACTGGCCGACCTCGAACGGGCGGTGGCGGCACGGCGATGCCGCGGCGCCGTGAAAGGTCCGGTTCAGGCTGTCTTGGCGGCTGCTCTGGGCTGGTTCGCCGTTCAGCGCTGAAACCGCGGCGGCGCGTTGACGAGCAGCGGATCGTCCTTGGGACGCAGCAGCTCATAGGGCGCGATCTTCAGCGCCATCGCCAGCTTCTCGATGTTGTCGAGCGAGATGTTCCGCTCCCGGCGCTCGATGGCGCCGACGAACGTGCGGTGCAGCTGGGCCTCGTCGGCGAGGGCTTCCTGGCTAAGGCCCAGGTTGGCGCGAAACCGGCGGAGGTTGTCCGCCAGCACCGTCCTCAGTGGATTGTCCGCCTTCGCCGCCATGGACAAAAGTTCGCGGGGTGCCGCGTTTAAGGCGACAGCGTTTACGTAGCATTTTGGAAGTGTGCGTTAAGACATCGCCTCAGGTTCAAACCGGCGATGGGCACCTAACATGAGCTTCGACGCAACAGATCGGTTCGGCCGCCGCGCCGCGAATTTCGGCGCCGCGACCAGCATTTCCCAAGCGCCCATCATTGGCGCGCCACAAACTATGAGGACGGCCGACAGCATCGCCTGCCGTCTCTGGGCAGTGGTCGCTGTCCTTGGCGCCGGCGCGGCGCTCACGCAGGGCTGGTGGATCGCGGCGGCCATGATGGTTCTGCATGGCGTCCTGGTCTGGCCTGACATCATCCGCTACGCCGCTGATCAGGGCCTGGGTCGGCCCCGGGCTGGGCTGGCGTGGCTCATGCTGCCATCCGCAGCGATCGCATGCATGATGGCCAGCGCGGTACGCGCACCGGCGACCGTCCCCGCGGCTCCCGCGGCTCAAGCGCCCACTGCGAGCGCGTCGGCAGCGCAGTCTCCTACGGCGGCGGTCGTTCGACCGAGGGCCGGCCAGTCCATCGCGGACCAGACCATGACCGACAGCGCCAAGTTCGCGAAGGTGGTCCTCATGGGCCGCCGCGAAATCGAGGGTCTACTCGTGGACCCAGAAAGCGCCCGCTACAGAGATGTCTATCTGGTCAGCATGCCCGGGACCGGGGGCGTCCTCTTCTGCGGACATGTGAACGCCAAGAACGGCATGGGCGGATATACCGGCTACCGCAGGTTCATCGCCGTGCCTGGCGCTCAGGCCTGGACCGAGGATACCGAAGGATTCGCGACGACCTGGAACGATGTCTGTCGGCAGAGTCGGGTGCTTAGGTCGGCGGCGGGATTCTGAGTGGGCGGGTTGTGGCGGCCGGTGGGGCTGCTGCCAGCCGGAGTCGGTCCCGCCCAATAGCCCATCTTAGCTGAATGGGTAGCCGGCGACGCATAATGACTCAACGCGGCGGTTCGCGACGTCCGCTTTCGGCCGAAGGCGATTAGCAGCCGAGGTGCAGGATGGCCTCAACGTGGTGCTGACGATGACTGCTTTTAGAGAGCGCATGGCGCTTCTGGGACGACAGCACGGCAGATAGCTGTGCCTCGGTAGTTTAGCCTTCTCCCTTGTGCCGCAAGGAGGCAGTATTCTCTTCCACACAAACAATGCTCGCGGGCAAAGCTCCGAGGCCGTCTAATGCCGGGGGGAAATGGACGACGACTTCATTGAGCTCAACCGAACGTTCCACGCCCTGCCGCCGGGTGATGACGACAGCGAAATCACGCTTGGCGGCCGTATCGGCGGCAGCTTCAGCTGGGCCGAACTACTCGCCGAATACCGGGTCGTCGTCCTGTCTGAGGCGGGAAGCGGAAAGACCGAGGAATTCCGAAACGCGGCCACGACTGCCCGTGGCGAAGGCAAGGCGGCGTTCTTTCTGCGGCTGGAGTTCATCGCTGACGACTTCGAGACGGCGTTCGAGGAAGGGACGGTCGCGGAATTCGACGCTTGGCTGGCGTCCGACGAAGAAGGTTGGCTGTTTCTGGACTCGGTCGACGAAGCCCGGCTGCGGAATCCCAAGGATCTGGAACGGGCGGTTCGGCGCATCGGCCAGAAGCTGACGGTCGCCATGGCGCGAACCCACGTCCTGCTGAGCAGCCGTGCTACCGCGTGGCGCTCAAAGTCAGACCTGTTGATGTGCGAGCGCGTTCTTCCGTTCGCGCCCGTCTCCCCCGGGAGCAAGGGGCGGGGCGACACGCCCAAAACTGCGTTCAACATCGTCACCCTGGACGATCTCAACTATCGACAGATTGAACTGTTTGCGAGCCGACGCGGCCTTCCCGACGCGCGCGCCCTTGTGGAGGCGATTCAGCGCGCCGACGCCTGGTCGTTCACCGCGCGTCCGCAGGATCTGAACGAGGTCATCGGTTTCTGGGAATCCAATGGCCGGATCGGCAGCAAGCTGGAGCTGATGGAGGCCAGCATCGCCCGGCGGCTCAAGGAGAGAGATCCGGACAGGGCTGAAGTTCGGCCAATCTCTGCAGAGCGCGTCACCCTGGGCGCCAAGCTGCTCGCGGGCGCCGCCACGCTCACGCGGACCCAAGCCATCGATGTTCCAGATGGCGGTGGCGGCACATCGGCGGCGATGACGCCGGCGCCCCTGCTGCCGGACTGGACCGAGCCCGACATCGCCATCCTGCTATCGCGTCCCGTGTTCGATGCTGAAACCTACGGCGCCGTGCGGTTTCACCACCGGACAGCGCGAGAATATCTGACCGCGGTCTGGCTCAACGACCTACTGCAACGCCACACATCCCGCAGCCGGATCGAGCAGATTCTCTTCCGCGAACAGTATGGGATGGAGGTGATCGTTCCCAGCATGCGGCCGGTCCTGCAATGGCTGGTCCTGTTCGACGACGCCATTCGAGCCCGGATCCAGCGGCTGTCGCCCCAGCTGTTCCTCGAAGGCGGGGACCCGAGCCAACTGCCGCTGTCGCTGCGCCAGGAGATCCTGGAGGAGATCTGCGCTGAGTTGAGCAACGGCGGACCTCGCCATCTCGCCTATGACTACAATGCGGCCCAGCGGTTCGCGACCGCAGACCTTGCTCCCCACATCATCGACCTGATGTCGCGTCACGCCGCCGACGAAGACGTCATGTGGTTCCTCCTGCAGATGGTCTGGCAAGGAGAGCTCACGGCCGCCCTTGCTCCCGCCATGGCGATCGCCGTTGACGCCGGGGTACGCGCCAATGTCCGGGTCGCCGCCTTCCGCGCCATCACTGCGGTCGGCGCGGCCGCCGACATGGAGAGGGTCCGGCAGAGCTTCGCGGTTGAGGCCGGAAAGCGAAACCGCCAATTGCTGGCCGAACTTTTGTCGGGCGCGCCGCCGACGGAACAGACGACCGTGTGGCTGATGTCGTGCGTCGAACACGCCGCCGCAAGCAAACCTCATTCGGTCGATCCCCTGGCCTCAGCGGTCCAGGAGTTCGTTCGAGCCGCAGACCCGACGGCGCTGATCGTTCTCATCGATAGGGTTCAACCCCTCCTGGCGCGAGCGCCGGTGGTCGATCGTCGCCACTGCGAGGTGTCCGAGCAATTTGGGTGGCTTTTGAGACCTGTGGCGCTCGCCGTCGAACGCCTCGTCCTTCTTCGGCACGCGCATGCGTCGAGCCCCGGTGCGCTGCACATCCTCTACCTGCTTCCGCGAGCCGCCCAACTTGATCGGGCGCGCGGCAGCGACGTCGCCTTGATGCTCGACACGCTGGTTCCGGCCTGGCCGGAGCTGAACTGGTCCGTGTTCTGGTACACGGCCGCGCAGGAGCGGCTCTGGCTCGACGCCAAGAAAGCCGAACGTCTGACCGACTGCTGGCCCGTGATCTGTTGGAGCCCCTATTTCCAATTCGGCCCGAACGATCTCGACGCGGTGCTCAACCAGATCGACGTTCGGCCCGATCTCGACGACAAGATGATTGCGGTGTCCTTGGCGTTCCGCATCTACATCGGGGCAGGCCGGCCAGCGCTGATGCGAAAGCGCCTGAACACGCTAGTACAGGCCACGCCTGAGCTGAAGGAGCAGCTCGCGACGCTGATGAAGCCCCCGCCCGCAGGTCCGGACCAGCTTCGGTATCGACGTATGTCGGCGCAATGGGAGCGCCGCGACGCTGCGCGCAAGTTGAAAGACGAGGCGAACCGCCAGGAATGGCGCGCCCATCTGGCCGCAAATCTCGACTCCGTGCAGGGCCTTGGATTGGCGAAGCCAGACGCGGTCACGAACGCCCAATACTATCTGCACGGCGAGCTTCGTCGACTGAACGGGGACAATCACAACTACTCCGACAGCCACTGGCGCAGCCTGGAAGCGGAGTTCGGCGCCGATGTCGCCAAGGCCTACCGCGACGGCGCGGTCGCCTTCGCGCGTCGCCAGAAGCCGCGCTTGGTGTCCGAAGGCGCCCCGCCGAGGACGATACCCTTCGCGGCGATCCTCGGCCTGAACGGCCTCGCCATCGAGTCCGCGGAAGTCGCCGATTGGCCGGGCGGGCTCGACGATGCGGGTGTAGAGCGCGCCTTCCGCCTGGCCATGCACGAGCTGAACGGTTTCCCTCCCTGGATGCCGCGCCTGTACGCCCACGCCCCGGCCCTGGTCACCCGCATGGCCTTGGTTGAGGTGGATTTCGAGCTCGCCACGGAAGGCGAGGGCGGATCGACCTACCTGCTCCACGATCTGAACTATGGCGGGCAATGGTTGTGGGATGAGATCGGCCCTGCGCTCCTGCAGAGGCTGTCGGATTCCGACCGGGGCACGCTGGAGAACCTGCGCTACGTCCTCAACATCATTCAGGGGTCGGCGGTCCCCGATACCGACATCGCGGACGTCGCGAAACGACGGGTCGATGGGCCGGACGCGGATCGGTCCGCGACCTGGTTCGCAATCTGGGTTGCTGTCGATCCGGATCAGGGCGTTACAGCGCTCGAGCCCCGACTGGCCGGAATAGCGGACAAGGCGGCACGGACACGGTTCGCCATGATCTTCATCAGCCAACTCGTCGGCGGTCGTCGCGCCGGCGGGTTTTGGCGCCGAGACCAGTTCAAGACCCCCGAGACCCTGAAACGGCTTTATCTCCTGATGCACGCCTGCATCCAGCGGAAGGACGACATCGAACGGGCCGGAAAAGGGGTCTATTCGCCCGAACTCCGCGATGATGCGCAGGACGCACGGGACGCCCTGTTCAACTGGCTGAACGAGATCCCCGGCAAGGCGGCGTTCGTCGCCTTGAGCGAAATCGCCACGGCTCATCCCGACGTGGGCTCTCGGGTCTGGTTCGACCACCATGCGCGGGCCAAGGCGCAGGCGGACTCCGAAAGCGATCCTTGGCGTGTCGAACAGGTTCGTGAGTTTCATGACACGCTCGAACGGACCCCCCGGACGCACCGCGAGCTCTACGACCTGGCCGTCTACCGCCTGCTGGATCTGAAGGCGGATCTGGAAGACGGCGACGGCAGCGAAGCGAGCGTGCTTCGCATGGCCGTTCTGGAGACCGATGTGCGGAACTACATCGGCAATCGGCTCCGTCGAGAGGCCCTGAGCCGATATGTCGCGACCCAGGAAGAGGAACTCGCGGACGCGAAGCGGCCGGATCTCCGGCTTCAGAGCGTGGGGTTCGATGGGCCCGTGCCGATGGAGCTGAAGCTCGCCGACAGGTGGACAGGCCCCAGCCTGTTCGAACGTCTGGAGGTCCAGCTGTCGGGCGACTATCTGCGTGACGTTCGATCCCGTCGCGGCCTGTTTGTCCTGGTCCACCGTGGCGACGACAAGAAAGCCCGATGGCAGATCCCGCCGACCATGGAGCCGGTCGATTTCCAGGGGCTGGTCGAGGCGCTTGAGGCGCAGTGGGAGAGCCTCGCCCCTCGCTATCCGGATGTGGACGGTCTTCGGGTCATCGGGATTGATCTGACGGCGCGCGATAAGGAACCGAAGAGAGCCGCCCAGACCGATGGAGGCCGGCCGTGACGTCTGAGTCCGAGACGCCCGGCGCGAAGATCTTCTTCTCGTGGCAGTCCGACACGTCGTCACGCGAGAACCGCAGCCTCATCGAATGGGCCTTGAACCGGGCCATCAAAGTCCTGAAGGCCGATGTCGATGTCAGCGAGGCCGATCGGTCGCTCGCCGTCGATAGCGACACCATCGACACGCCGGGGATGCCGCCCGTCGCAGACACCATTTTCAAGAAGATCGACGAGGCGGCGATCTTCTTGTCCGACCTGACTTATGTCGCGCTCCGGCCCGGGGGCGAAGGCATTCCCAATCCCAATGTTCTTCTGGAGCACGGCTGGGCGTTGAAATCCAAGGGGTGGGCCCAGGTGCTGGGGGTGATGAACACCGCCCACGGCCACCCCAAAGCGCATCAACTGCCCTTCGACCTTCTGCATAGCCGTTGGCCCATTCTGTATGACTGCCCGGCCGGGGCGGACGACACTGTCCGTAACGCGGCCCGAGAAGGCCTCGCCGCCGTGTTCGTCAAGGCGCTGAAGTTGAGCATCGCCGATGAGGGTTTCGGCGCCTCCGCCGCCGGCCCCCATCCGCTCGACGTTGCGCTTCTGGAGCGGTTCCGGGCCCTCGTGCCCGACCGGATCCACAATTTCCTCGTGACCCACGCCTTCGGCGCGCCCTTTCCGAAGGCTCTCCTGGATCCGTTGCTGGCCTTGCGCGTCGATTGGATCGGCGCGCGGTACGAGTTTCACGACACCCGGCTTCAAGCTGCCTTCGAGGCCGTGCGCGCGGCCAATGAGGCCTTCTACAGCCTCGTCGATGTCCACGTGGGCGCTACGGAAAATCGGGTCGACTGGTGTACGACGAAGCTCAAGTTCTTGCCGGATGAAGCGTCGCGCCAGGCGATGTATGATGGTATCAAGGCGCTCGACGCGGCCGCCGGCGAACTCGCGGGGACGCTGGACGCTTTCGAGCGTGTCGCGCGGCATCGCATACGGAGCGGGGCGAGTCCTGCGGCTGCAGTGAACCCTCCTGCCGAGGCGACAAAGGCGTTCGAGATCGCCTGGCAAGTCCACCCGCCGGTCATCGTCAGCCAGCCGAACCTCTCAATCCGTCTCGCGCCCCTTGCCGTCGACACGCGAAAGCCCCTCACGCCCGCGACAGTCGCTTCGGCGCTGCCGCGGTTCCCGCCGAACATGGATGACCGGGTTGAGGAGGGCGCGGACGACGCCCAATGGTGGGTCAACAGAGTGGTCGCCCCGCGCCCCGGATTCCCCAACCCCGAGACCCTGTGGCTGACGCGTGTGATGCAGCCGGGCGTGGTTGAACATCTCTTCTCGCTCGGCGCGCGCGTCGATGAGGATGAGGTGATCCTCGTATCAGGACGACGGCTGGAGGGCCGTATGGTTCGGGCGCTTGAGCATATCGCCGCCCTGGCCGGCGCCGTCGGGCTCGGCGGCCCGGCTCTGGTCGACGTCGTGGCGACAGGCATCGAGGATGTGGAGCTGACGGAGGCACGGGCCGGAGGCCGGCGGATCGGCAAGCCCACGCTTTCGGTCGCCCGGTTTGAGTATTCGCCGGGTGACCCGACAGGCGAGGCCCTTCGTCCCATGTTCGACAAGCTTTGGCTGGCGTCGGGTTGGCGAAACGGTTCGCCGTCGTTCGGGGGAGGGCGGTGGGAGGGTGCCGGCTCGGCGCTGGACGAGGACTAGATCTGCGCCGAGGCGCAGAGGGCCAAGGCAGGAGGGGCTCACGAGATCCTATCCGCGGACCTGTGCGATCAGGGCGATGATTGCTACGACCAGGGATATCGTCGCAACCAGAATGCCCGACAGGGCCAAAGTGTGCGTCCCTCGAACGACCGACCAGCCTCCCCTCTCGTGAGAGTTGAAGGTAGTGTGCGAGTTCTGTCTCGCACGCTCGCCGATGGCTACGGTCGCTTCCTGTCGCAGGACAAGATCCCGCTGGCTGCGCCGATCCAGCCAAGTGGGCGTCTCGATACCCGGTAAGGTGACGGTCCGGCGGACCCGCGCTGATATGCGGATTGCAGCTTCCGTGAGGGAATCGGCGCACAATTCTAGGTCGATCGGAGCTCTTCTATGAAACTCAGCGCTGTCTATGCCCGCTTTTACAAGTCCTTCAATGTCGACCACGTCCGCAAGGCTGGCGGCGGCGCGCCCAAGGGCGACTGGGAGATGTTCGAGGACAAGTGGCACCCGTATGTCGAGGTGGCTATCGATGGGCGGATCACCACGATCGTTGGGGCTAATGAATCTGGCAAGAGCCAGCTGCTGTCGGCGATCGAGAAGGCAGTGACCGGCCAGGGGTTCTCGCAGCGCGACCTCTGCCGCTACTGCGACTTCTTCGGCGTCGAACGCGACCGTGTTGCCTGGCCGCACCTCGGCGTTGCTTGGACCGATTTGACGCCGGAGGAAGCCGCCGGGGTCGCCGAGGCCGCCGGGATGCAAGTCGCCGGGCTGGATCACTTCATGATGTTCCGCGAGGGGCCGGATCACCTGACACTGTGGCTGCCGCGCGACGAAGGACAGTGGTCTAGCAAGATACTGTCGGCCGAGGATGCCGAGGTGTTCACGCAGACTTGGCTTCCCCGGCCCTATCGCATCCACTCCGACATCGCCCTGCCGGATGCGGTTCCGCTCGCCTGGCTCGAGCATGGCGACGCAGCCGGGGCCCCGACGACGAGCCGTCGAGAACGCGCGGGCCTGCTTGCTGGAGCCGCGGCTGTCCGGCCCTACTGGACCGGCGAGGCGTCGATGTTCCAGAGCCATGCCGGCCCGATCCTGCAGGCGTTCAATCCCTTCGTGCGCGCGGCCAGCACGGAGCCCTCAATGAAGGAGGCCCGGGCGCTGGAGCTTGCCCGAAGCCTCCTAATCGACCTGTCACGCGTGGAGCCGACCCGGTTCGGGGACTTGGCCGAGGCGATCGCGGATGGGGATGAGGGGTTCGCGAACGGGATTACCGAACGGATCAACGCTCAGCTCGAGAAGCACCTGAACTTCAGGAAGTGGTGGGTGCAGGATCGCGACTTCTCCCTGCGCGTCACGCCGCGCGAGCACGAGCTCGTCTTCACGATCCGCGACCGCACGGGGACGGAGTACACTTTCGGAGAACGCTCCAACGGACTGCGCTATTTCCTGTCTTACCTGATCCAGAGCCAAGCGCACCGGCCGGTGGCCCACCGCGAGACGATCATGCTGATGGACGAACCGGACACCTATCTTTCGGCCGAGGCCCAGCAGGACCTGATGCGTATCTTCGCGGACTTGGTGGTGGCCCAGCCGGACCGTCCGCCGGTCCAGGTCGTCTACGTCACCCACTCGCCCTTCCTGCTCGACAAGAACCACAGCGAACGAATCCGGGTGCTCGAGAAGGGCAAGAACCAAGACGGCACCCGAGTGATCGGCTCCGCTTCGCGTAATCACTACGAGCCGCTCAGATCAGCCTTTGGGGCCTTCGTCGGGGAGACCGCCTTCATCGGTTCGGTCAACCTCTTGGTTGAGGGCGTCACGGATCAGGTCCTCCTTGCGGGCGCGGCGACGGCGCTGCGCAATCGCGGCGGCGTGCCTGATCGCGAGACCTTGGACCTCAACCGGCTCGTGGTGGTGCCATGCGGTTCCGCAAGTCAGGTGCCTTACATGGTATACATCATTCGGGGCCGTGACGCCGAGAAGCCGCCCGTGGTCGCGCTTCTCGACTCCGACGTCGCAGGGAACACGGCCGCCGAGCTGATGCGCAAGGACAAGCTATTCAAGGGGCTCCTGCCAAAGGACCAAGTGCTCCAACTAGGCGACCTCGGATTGGCCTGTGACGTAGGGACGGTGCGCGAGATTGAGGACATGATCCCGCTTGTTCTGGCGACGGCGGCGGTCAACGACTGCATTGCCGAGGTTACCCGCTTCCGGACCGGCGCCGGCCCCACGATCAGCGCCGAGGAGATCGGCGCTGTGCGCGGAGATGGCACCCAGTGGGCTGCCATCGCAGCGGCCGCGCAGAACAGGGGCGGCCACATCGAGAAGTTGGCCTTCTCACGGATGATCATTGAGCGATGCGCCGAGGCCCAGACCGGGGAACTTGTGGATGCGGTCTCCACCTATCTTGGACGTATGCGCAAGCTGTTCGCGGCCCTCAATGGTGCGAGGCGGAGCGCCGAACGGGCGGCGAGCGTCGAAAAGCTATCGTCCCTGATCGACAGGCAGCAGCGCACTTTCGTGCGGGACAATCCGGAGTCCGCGACCCGGGAGGACGGCGTCAACTTGTTGGAGGACATCGCCCGTCTTCTCGACACATCAATCGAGGCCGAGGCCATCCGGCGAGGGCTGACCGCGATCCGGCGCGACTTCCGGCTTGATGACGACCTCCTTGCGCCGGTCGAGTCCTATGAGACGTTCCGCGAGCGCCTCGCCGGGCTGAAGGTCGCGTTTGAGGCCGAACGGCTGGCCGCCGCAACCCCGTCAAGGCCGGCGAACGATCCGCGACCGGAGGGCGAGCAGCCCGAGCCGGACAAGGCCGCGCCGGCCTGACCCGCCTGACTCGAGCTGCCGCCCCTTGGGTAGGCTAGATGAGGCGAGATAGGTCAACGCTTAGTTCAATGACGTCCAATCCGGGGGTAGATCGCACGAGTTTCGTATCAAGTAAGCCCGCGACGTGTCATGCCGTCTTGATCTTGGAATCCATCACGAAGGTGGATGAGATGGATTTCGTAGGCTGCGTCGATCGCATCGCCCAACGGCAGGATACCGGCCAGCATCTGCTCGACCAGATTCTTGGGCAGGCGTGCCCCTTCTTCCGCGTCTCGATATACCCACGGTCCTTCACCCACTGCCAGATCGCGTTGTCGTAGACAACCTTCAGCGTGGCTTTGAGGCGGTAGTTCGCCTGCAGGGCGGCGATAGCGCGCGCTGGCTTGGGGTAGCAGAAGCATCTGGCTGAGGCGACGTGGTCCGGCATCTTAGCCGACGAGGGTCAGGTATGCACCGCAGCGCCTATGTCCGCTGCTGGCGCATAGCGGCAGGCCATAAACGGAGGATGAGGACGCAGAAGGTGGGCCATAGTCCTGCTGTCAGTGGACTTCGCCGCCAAAGGAAGCGGTTCTCCGGCCATGACCGGAGGCCACGCCCTCGATGCAGATGCCGAACGCAACCTGGCGCGGCTATGGCGCCTATTGGAACAGGCGCAGGCCCTCGCCACCCGATCAGATGCGATAGAGAACATGGAGCAGGTGGCGCGTCTCTGTGAGGACGCCGGTGCTATCGCCTACAGCCTCACCGCCGCGCGGCGATGATTTCGGCTAGCCGCACCACCACGCGCGATGCCCTTCCCAGCGTTGGGCCAGTCCCGCCGCGATCTGCGCCTCGCCGACGTCAACGCCATCAATGACCACTCGCCCGAGCAGCCGGCCGTAGACGTCACGCTCGCGATCCCAGTCGGGGACAAACCGCACGTCCCTGGCGCCGGCGACCATGCTCCTGAGATTGGCGGTCGCCGCCTGGGCAAGCCTTGCTTCCTCGGAGCAGCTCGACCGGGGCGGCGTCTCCGGCGTGTCGATGTTGGAGATGCGGATCTTCTCTCCGCTGGAGAGGCGGACCGTGTCGCCATCGACGACTGCGATCGCCTCCAGGATTGGACCGCCGGGAGCACTCGGGAATGGTCCGGGCAGGGCTGGCAGAGCTGGCAGGGCTGGCAGAGCTGGCAGGGCGGGCAGGACCGGCAAGGCGAGGCCGGCGGCGAACACGCTGGCGAACACAAGAGCGCAGGAGACGGCGAGGCTCAAGGGGCCAGTCCGGCGAGGCGTGGCGCCATTGGAAGAGCGGCTGAACCGACGCTTCAGAGCGCGCTGGCGCCGGGCGCTGCCAGGGCCCTCCAGCCTGCGGAGTTGAACCTCGCCGCTTCGCATCGCCATCACCACCATGATCGACACGGGTAGAGATGCAGGACTGGCCCTAAGTCCGACTTAGCAAACAGGGTTAGCACCCTGCGGAATTGCAGAATCCTGAGCTTCTTCCGCTCGACTTCCCTGCCAAAGGAAGCGTTCGTCCAACAGCGCCGCAGGGGCGCCAGGAGACGAAAACATGAGCGATAACAAGAAGAAGTCCGCCGCAAAGGCGGAGAAGCCGGTCCGGGTCACCAAGATCGACGCCGTGCTGAGCATGCTGCGGCGGCCGCAGGGCGCCGACGTGACGGCGCTCTCGGAGGCGACCGGCTGGCAGGTCCACTCGGTGCGTGGCGCCATCGCCGGCCAGATCAAGAAGAAGCTTGGCCTGACGGTCACCACCGAGAAGGTCGACGGCAAGACCATCTATCGGGTGGAGGCCTAGACCGATGGCAAAGTCCAAGTCTCCCCGGCTTACGGCTCTGGAGCTTGAGTGGCGGCGGCGGTTCGGTGGACCGCCGCCGATCACCACCGGCGCCGCGTTGCTGGCCAGGATCCTGCGGGAATGCCCAAGCCAGGAGCAGGTCCGATGAGCCCCACTGACCGCGTCCGCCTATCGGAGACCTTGGCGTCGGATCTTCAGTTCATCGCCGGGGCCAATGTTCAGCAGCTTCGCGATCTCTGGAGCGCGCGGCTGGGCGAAGCGCCGCCGTTGATGCGCTCGCCGGAGATCATGCGCCGCATGCTGGCCTACCGGCTGCAGGTCATCGTCCATGGCCAGCTATCGCTTGGAGCGCGCCGCAGCCTTGAAAGGATGGAGGCGGCGCGGGCGGCGCCGGCGATAAAGGCGCCGCCCGCGCCGGTTCGCCTCAGCCCGGGAACCACGCTGGTCCGGGACTGGAAGGGCCGGCGCCATGAAGTCCGCGTGCTGGCGGACGGCTTCGAGCACCAGGGCCAGACCTACAAGTCCCTCTCCGAGGTCGCCCGCGCCATTGCCGGCACGCGCTGGAACGGTCCGCTGTTCTTCGGCCTGCGTGACAAGATGAAGGATGTCGCCTGATGTCAGTGATCAAGCGCCTGCGATGCGCCATCTACACCCGTAAATCCTCGGCCGAGGGGCTCGAGCAGGGGTTCAACAGCCTTCATGCCCAGCGCGAGGCCTGCGAAGCTTATGTGCTCAGCCAGGTAGGGGAGGGCTGGACCGCCCTTCCCACCCTCTATGACGATGGGGGCTACTCCGGCGGCAGCATGGATCGGCCCGGCCTCAAGCAGCTCCTATCCGATGTGGAGCGGGGACTGATCGATGTGGTGGTGGTCTACAAGATCGACCGCCTGACCCGCTCCCTGACCGACTTCGTCCGCATCGTCGAAATCTTCGACCAGCGTGGGGCGTCATTCGTGTCGGTGACCCAGGCGTTCAACACCACCTCGTCCATGGGACGGCTGACCCTGAACGTCCTGCTGTCGTTCGCCCAGTTCGAGCGGGAGGTCACCGGCGAGCGGATCCGCGACAAGATCGCCGCCTCCAAGGCCAAGGGCCTCTGGATGGGAGGCAACGTCGCGCTCGGCTTCGACGTGCCAGACCCAGGAAGCCGCGTCCTCAAGATCAATCCTGAAGAAGCGGAGATCGTGCGGTTCATCTTCCAGCGCTACCTGGAACTGGGCACGGTCCGCCGGCTGGCCGAGGACCTGCGCCTGCGGGGCATCACCACCAAGCAGCGGCTCGCCGGCTCCGGGCGCCTCCTGGGCGGCTGTCCCTGGCAAGAGGGACCGCTGCACTACTTCCTCAAGAACCGCATCTATCGCGGCGACATCGTCCACAAGGGTAAAGTCCACCCGGGGCAGCATGACGCCATCGTCGATGACGAGACGTTCGAGGCCGTCCAGCGGCGGATCTCCGCGGCCTCGGTCAAGCGTGGCGGAACGCGGCGCGCGGCGGCCATCAGGAGCCCGTTGACTGGCAAGATATTCGACGACCACGGCCATCCCATGTCGCCGGTCACCGCCCGAAAGGACGGCCGAGTCCATCGCTACTACGTCAGCGCGGCGGTCATTCGTGGCGATCGGGGTGCGCCGGGCTCGTTGCCCCGCGTTCCCGCCGAGCCGACCGAGGCGCTGGTTGACCGCGAGCTCCAGGCCCGCGCCGATCCGGCCAGGGTCGATGGCGACATCCTGGCGGCGTTGACCCGCATGGTGGTCTCCGATGGCGGCGTGGAACTGACGCTGGATCCGGCCAAGCTGAAGGTCGGCGTCATCAATAGCGATGACCAGACCGCCCCGGTCACCCTGCGCATCCCGGTGATCCTCAAGATCTTTGGCGGCGCCAAGCAGATTGTTGATGGCGCTGGCGCGTCGGTGCGGCCCCTTGGTCCAGACCTCACGCTTCAGAAGGCGATTGCCCGGGCGCGGCGATGGGCCGATCAGCTGGCTTCCGGGGAGAAGACGAGTGTGGCGGCCATCGCGCAAGCCGAGGACCTGCACCCGGCCTACGTGGAAAAGGTCCTGCGCCTGGCGTGGCTGGCGCCGGACTTGACCCAGGCCATCCTCGGCGGCGCCAGGCTGCGGGATTTTGGGCTCACCGACTTGATCGAGGCCCAGGTGCCGGCGGACTGGGACAAGCAGCGGCGGATGATGGTGCTGGTGTGAGACGTGTCTTGAGCAGCGCGTGACAAGCCGTGTTCCAAGACCTGTACCGATGTCGGGGCTTACCGCGTTGACCGCGCCATCCGCCGCTTGGCGATCTGAGAGAAGCGGTGTTCGATCATCTGCCGGTTGATGTCCTTGGGGTTGTAGGGACCGCCATACCAGTCGAGCATCGTGCGGCGTTCCGGGTGGCGCGGAGTGCTGACGGCCTCCAGGAAGGCTTCGTAGCCCGGGGTGCCGCCAACATCTTCCGGCGGACAGCGGTGCGCGCCCTCCATGAAGCAGGGATACAGCGTGTCGGGGTGGGGCGGCTCCACTCCTTCGACCCTGACGGTGTGGCGCCAGTTGTCGCCGAAATCGTAGATGTAGGTGAAGGCCAGATCGCCGCGCGCGATCAGGGCGCTGAGCTTGATGCCGGCGGCGCGCTGGGTCGGCGGGTCTGTCTCGTACTCCGGGTCGGGATCGCCGTAGCGGCGTGATCCGACCTCGAACTCCCAGAGATGACAATCCTGCCATCCCATCGCCGCCTGGAGGAGTTCGTGCAGGCCCTTGAGCGTCGTCGTGGTCGGCGCGGCCAGGCGCCGCCAGATCGCCGGAGCGAAGTCGTGGAGCTGCACATGGATGATGGCTATGTCCTGGGCGCCGGGCATGGGCCGCAGTTTAGCCTTGGTCCGTGTCGAAATTCCAGAGCAAGAGCTGGTCAATCCGATCCCGACGACCACCCACGCGCGCATCGGCCCATATGGGTGGTGACCAGCCAATGAAACAGCCCCGGGTTATGGCTGCCCAACCAACCAAGGTTGGTCGCCAATGCCCGCCTGGCGGGCTGGATCCAACTACTCTCCCGCGAACGCATCGCCTCGAAAAACCTACTGCGGTATTTTCAGGCGGAGAATGGGCGTCGGATGGCAGCCCAAGACGGCCTCTCCAAGGCGGCGGAGAAGGCCGGTTTGGGGCCTCCAGTTCGCATAACCCGCGGAAGTTCCGTGACTATTTTTTGGTCTAAAAGACCAACGAAAACAACCACTTAATGGCTGGCGGTGGAGGCAGGTGAGAGAAGCCCTTCTCCGCACCAAATTCCCTGTTAGGGCCCGATAAACAGGGAATTCTCCAAGAATCGGCGAGTCATTCTCCGCGCCAGAATTCTCCGATCGCCTTCTCCACAAGACTTCTCCGCGGATTCTCTGGTAGCGGGCTGACCGGTCAGCAGGGAATTTAGCAGGGAATTTTTCAGATCCCCAGCAACGCATCGTAGCCGCCGGCCCAGCGTGTTTGGGCCGGTAGCGGCAAGAATGGCGATCAAGAGCAACTCGACGATTATCTAAATAAAATGGGTCCACCCAGTGGCGCTGTACGAGCCGGCGTACACTGAAGATGCTGCGGCAAGCTGTCCTGATCGTGGATGTTCCGCTTCTATGGAGCGAACAACGCGCAATGTTCGATTGGCGACAGTCTGTTGAGAGACAAGGTTGCTGACTGACTCCCAGGGCGCATACAATCCATCGGATCACATGACTATGCAGAGGTCAGCTTTTGATGCCATTGGCATAAATTGCCAGTACCGTGGAAGGGCCGCCTGGTCGAGGTCAAGATACGGGTTCCGCTCGACCGCCTTCCTCATGCGTTCGGCCATCCCGGATGTGATAGAGGCGCTTGAAGGTCGGGATGATCTTCTCGTCATGGGTGACGATGATGATCGCGGTCTGGTAGCGGGCCGCCATGTCATTGAGGATTTTGACCACTGCCAGCGCCCGTTCGCCATCGAGCGGCGCTGTCGGCTCATCGGCGAGGATGACGGGCGGGCGGCTTACCAGCGCCCTGGCGATGGCGACGCGCTGTTGTTCTCCCCCTGAGAGCTGAGATGGCATGGCCTTGGCGCGATGGGCGACATCGAGCGCCGTGAGCAACTCCACCGCTTGGGCGCGGGCCTTGGCGTTGGTGACGCCGGCAAGCATCGGCAAGAGGGCGACATTGTCGGTGACATCGAGAAACGGGATCAGATAGGGCGACTGAAAAATGAAGCCGATCCGGTCACGACGCAGCGCGCGAAGATCAGGAATCTTCCATGCGTTGTCGTAGATGGTCTGCTCACCGATCGTCATCCTCCCGGACGTTGGCTCGATCACCGCGCCCAGGCATTTGAGCAGGGTGCTCTTGCCCGATCCCGAAGGTCCGATGAGGCCGACGACCTCTCCGGGCGCGACATGCATGTCCACGCCCTGCAGCGCATGAACCGCTGTCTCGCCTTCCCCGTAGGTCTTGACGACGTTTTCTATGCGGATGCCGTCAGCCACCGATGGCCTCCGCCGGATCGATCCGAAGCGCGGCGCGGATGGCAAGCAGACTGGCGATCGCACAGATCACCATGACCGCGATGAAGCCGCGCACGGAATCGCTGGACAGCAGCAGAACGTACTTGGGGAATATCGGGGCCCAGAAGGTGGCGGCGATCTTGCCGACGACAAAGCCGATCAGGCCGAGTCCGAGCGCCTGCTGCAGGATCATGAACGAGATCGTCCGGTTGCGCGTGCCGATCAACTTCAGCACCGCGATCTCCCGGATTTTACCCATGGTCAGCGTGTAGATGATGAAGGCGACGATCGCCGCGCTGACGATGGAGAGGATGACGAGAAACATGCCGATCTGACGCGCGGATGTAGCGATCAGCTTGTCGACCAGAATCTCCTCCATCTCCGCCCGGGTGTAGACCGTAAGCCGTTGCCAGCGCCGAATCGGCTCCGCCACCTGGTCAGGACTGAAACCCTCCTTGATCTGCACCAGAACGACATTCACATAGGGATTGCTGGTCTGGGAGGCGGTCACCGCGTCGACCATTCCGGGATTGCCGGGGGGATTAAGCGCTGGATTCCGCGCCGTGCGAGCCCGCTGGCGGACGATCGCGTCACTGTCCTTGAGGAACTGGGCCTGCTGGGCGTCCTTCAGGGGGATGAACAGCATCGGATCGCCCCCTGACGACACCATGCGACTGGTCAGCCCCACGATCTTGTATCGGTTGCGCCGCACCTGCACGACGTCGCCCAGACGAAAGCCGGTCTTCACATCGGCGACCGCTTCGTAGTGGGCGCGCACGATCTGGCGCCCGGCAACAAGGTGGGGGGGCTGGCCGGGTTCGCCGGGTGACGCGGCCTTGATGCCGACCACCATGACCCGAACGTCGCGTCCGGCGTGACCGATCTGCATGGTCAGGTAGGTCACATTGGCCGCCCGCGCGACTCCCGGCATGGCGCGGATTGATCGGTCGACATCGTCATTGATGCTGGACGGTTCGGCGTAGGGACCGAGCGTGTTTCTCTGCACCACCCAAAGGTCAGCGCCGCTGTTGTCCAGCATCGCCTGGGCGTCATCGACCATGCCGCGATAGACGCCGGCCATGGTCAGGGTGACGCCGATCAGCAGCCCCAGGCCGATACCGGTGAAAACGAACTTCCCCCAGCTGTGGAGGATGTCGCGACCAGCCAGGCTGATCATTGTCCGCCGCCCGCGAGCTGGTCGACGACCCGGATGCGCGTGCGGGCGGTCAGGCTACGCTGACTATAGGCCACGACGCGTGCGCCCCGTTTCAGCCCGCCCGAGATCTGGACCGTCCCATTGAGGTCCGTTGCCCCAGTCGTGACAGGCTGGAAGTGGAGCTTCCCGTTCTCAACGATCCATACGCCGGACTTGCCCTTGACCCGGTGAATGGCGGCGTTCGGTACGGTGAGTGATTTCCTGGCCGGCGGGAGAGTCACCGTCACCTCCGCCAGTTCGCCAATGGGCGGAAGGTCCCGGGTCTCGAACCCGATTTTGGCCATCACTTCTTCGGTTACCGCGTCGGCCAGCGGCTCGGTCCGGATGACGCGCCCCGCCAGCGGGGCTCCGGCGCGCGACCGGAGCAATACCTGGGCGCGCAGTCCAGGTTGAAGGCCGGTCGATTGAAGCTGGTCAAAGCGCGTATTGATCCACAGGTTAGCGGGATCGATGATCTCCACGACCGCCTGTCCGGCGACCACGGTGGTTCCAGGTTCCACCGCGCGGCGGACGACAAGTCCACTGGCCGGCGCGACGAGGAGCAAGTTGGCTTTCTGGCGGACGAGCGCCGCGCGTTCCGCTCCGGTGCGCCCACGATCCTGTGAGGCCGCCGCGACATTGGCTTGCGCCGCCGCCGTCCCGGCTTCCGCCACCTGCAGTTCTTGACGCCGCACATCAACGGCGGCCTGAGTCACCCAGCCCCCCTTGAGAAGCTGCTCGGCTCGACCGGCCTGTGTCCGGGCCAGCCGCGCCCGCGCCTGTGCGTCGACAAGTTGCGCCTGCGCGGCGCGCTCAAGGGCAAAAGACCGCCCCTCCGCGCCTTCCTGCGCGGCAATGCGTTCGTCAAGGTCGATCGGGTCGATTTCGGCGAGCGGTTGGCCGGCGACGACATGGTCGCCCACATCCACCAGCAACGTGCGCACGCGCCCCGCGGTGGTGGGACCGACACGGTGGGTATAACGCGCTTCGACCGAGCCGATGCCGAAGAGCGACGGCGAGATCGCCTTTTCCTCCGCCGTCACCAAGGTGACCGGCACAGGCGCGAGCGGGCCTGAGCGCACCGCCACATAGGCGAACACCAGGATCAGCGGCGTCAGGACCGCGATCAACAGCCATGTCCGCCGATTGCCTGGCAGGGAGAGCTTCATAGCCTTCCTCCGATACCCTTGAGATAGATGCTGAACACCCGGCCGGCCATGGCCCGCATCGCCGCGAAATCCCCGACCATCATGGCTTGCATCACCAGCCCCTGGATCGTCCCGACAAACAGCGTCGCGGCGGCTTCGGTATCAAGATCGGCGGGCAGATCACCATTGGCGCTGCAATGATCGAGAAGCTTCACCAAACGTGCCCGATACCCGTTGATCAGCGCCCGTGCGCTTCGCTTCGCGGCCGTATCACCGGTGCGCTGCAGCTCCCCGAACAGAATCCGGGGGACGCCAGGTCGGGCCACGACGAAATCGACGTGCGCCAGAAACATCTGCTCAAGCGCGGACAAGGGCGACGAGCCTTTTGCCTCAGCGTGATCAAGCCGTCGGGTGAGTTGGTCGGCCGTCCAGACCATGACCGCGTCCCAGACCGCGTCCTTGGTCGGGAAATGGCGGAACAGCGCCCCTTGGGTCAGCTGCATATGTTCAGCGATCTGGCCTGTCGTGATTTCGGCGGGATTGCGCGTCGCGGCGAGATCGACGACCGCTTCCACGGTCACTTCACGGCGTTGCGCGGCAGGGAGATTTTGACGAGCCATCGTTGAACCCATACACAAAAGATAGCAATCAATCACTATCTTTCTGCGCTCGCCATCTAGACAATTAGTGGGGCAGTCAAATGCCAATTCATCTCCACTATAGATGACGAAAAACTGAGTAAATTGGCAGAGAGTATTTGATTTCCGGCGCATCACTATCATTTTGTGAAGCAACGGTGTCATATTCTCCGCGTCCTATCTCGGACGAAGAGGCTGATGGGGCAGAGTTGAATGCTGGAGGCGTCGGTTCCGATAAAATCGACAATCAAGTACGTGCGCTTGAGGCGGCGATACTCGAAGAACTTCGAACGGTCTGGCGTCGTCGAAAATGGGGCGCCTCGCCGAAGATGCGCTCGGTCGAACTCCTCCGAATGATCATCGCCTGGCGCATACAGTCAGCAGCCTATGGCGGCCTCGACGCCGCAACACGCCAGCGACTTCGGAGCACATCGATGCCCCGTATGCCCAATCCACCCGCTGGAACGCGTGTGACCCGCGAGTACCGGGGGTTCTGCACCACATCGAAATTCTCGAAGCGGGCGTCAGCTACGAGGGGCAGCCGTATGGAAGCCTCTCCGAGGGAGCGCGGCTGATCACCGGTACGCGCTGGAACGGACCCAAGTTCTTCGGCCTTCGCCTGGAGGCGAGGGCGTGACGGCGCCGGCGCCATCGGTAGTCCGGTGTGCAATCTACACCCGCAAGAGTTCCGACGAGGGTCTGGAACAGGCATTCAACAGCCTGCATGCCCAACGCGAACTCTGTGAAGCCTATGTCCGCTCCCAGGCCGGGGAGGGGTGGATCCTCGATAATGAACACTATGACGACGGCGGATTTTCCGGGGCGAGCCTGGCTCGGCCGGGTCTTCGCCGACTGTTGGGCGAAGTGGCCGCGCGGCGGATTGACGTGGTTGTCGTCTACAAGGTCGATCGCCTGACCAGGTCACTGACGGATTTCGCTCATATCATCGAGGCGCTGGACAAGGCCAAGGCGTCGTTTGTCAGCGTCACCCAGGCGTTCAACACCACCAGCTCGATGGGCAGGTTGACGCTGAACGTCCTGCTGTCGTTCGCCCAGTTCGAGCGTGAGGTCACCGAAGAACGCATCCGCGACAAGATCGCAGCTTCCAAGGCCAAGGGCATCTGGATGGGAGGGAGCCTTCCACTTGGCTACGACCGTCCGACCGATCCGGTCCGACGCGCGTTGGTGGTCAACGAGTCCGAAGCCGCCACGGTCCGGCTGATCTTCCACAAGCTGCTTGAATTGGGTTCGACCTACGCGCTTCAGCTCTGGCTGGCGGATCAGAACATCCGATCCAAGGGCTGGGTGACGCTGTCGGGGCGATCGATGGGAGGGTTCTCGTTCAGCCGCGGCGCGCTGACCCACATCTTGAGAAACCGCACCTATCTCGGCGACATCCCTCACACGGCCGTCAGCTATCCCGGCCGGCATTCTGCAATCATCGATCGCGCGACGTTTGATGCGGTTCAGGCCCAGGTCGTCGTCAAGTCGCGCCTACGCAGGGAGCGTGTCCCGAAGGCGATGGGCCTTCGGTTGGCGGGGAAAGTCTTCGACTCGATGGGGCAGCCGATGGAAGGGGTGGTTCATCGGGCCAGGTCCCGCACTTACAACTACTATGCCGCGCCAGTCGTAACCCTCGGTTCCTTTGGCGCCGCCGAAGACGACACGATCCGCAGGGTGCCAGCGGCAGCCCTGGAACAGTTGATCATCGAGCGGTGCGCGCTGCTTTCGCCGGGGATCCCGCGGCAGTATCTCGATGCTGAGATCTGGCGTGTCGTTTCACGTGTCGAGGTTCATGCCGCCCAAGTCCATCTGATGCTGAATGCCCGAGGTCTGTCAGCCTTGGCCGGCGAGCCGGTCGGGATCAATCAGGCTCGAGCGCGGCTCGCCCCGGGCGATCAGGTTGTCGCTGACCACATCCATTCGGGTGTCATGCGGATTGTGATGGCCGTGCGGCTGAAAGTGCGGGGCGGGCGAACCTGGTCAATCGGCCCTGCAGGTCCGGGCAAGACAAGACCGACCGGCATAGATCGGCCCCTGATCCGGCGACTTCGGGCCGGACATGCGATCCTGCGGGATTGTGGGATCGCACCGGACAAGAGCGGCGACCAGTTCCGGTTCGCGCGCGGACCAAAAGCCTCCAGCGAGATGCAGCGTGTTCGGCTCGCGTTTCTCGCGCCGGACATTCAGGCAGCCGTTCTCACCGGGGCTATCGCGTCAGGCGGCCACGGCATGCTGACGGTGCCGAAGCGCCCTCCGCTCTGCTGGGCCGACCAGCGTGAAGTGCTTCGAAGCTAACCGTCGAGCTAGCCCTCGTGGAAGCGACTGGACCCATCACGCGCGGTCATCAGACAAACAATCTCTGGACCTCACCAAACCCTCTCTCGGAGACCCGAGTGACTGGGCGGGGTGCTGTCAGGCAAACGCTAACCCGTCTCCACTAAGGGCTTGGTGGATGGAGCGGAGGCTGCGTTGAGACCGATTTCCTACAGGCGGCGCCGGTTTCCGCCGGAGGTCATCCGGCATGCCGTTTGGCTGTATTTCCAGTTCACGCTGAGCCTTCGGGACGTCGAGGAGCCGCTCGCCCAGCGGGGCGTCGAGGTCAGTTACGAGACCGTCCAGTGCTGGACGCAGAAGTTCGGCCGGTTGTTCGCACGCAATCTCAGACGGTCTCGACCAAAGCCGACCGGTCGCTGGCATCTCGACGAGGTGGTGGTGAAGATCTGCGGCAAGAGGATGTTTCTCTGGCGCGCCGTCGATGACGAGGCGAGGTCCTGGACATGCTGGTCCAGGAGCGTCGCAACAAGGGCGCAGCCCTCAGCCGCTCCGGAAATTGCTGAGGAATCAGGGCGTCCGGCCCGAGGCGATCATTACCGACAAGCTGCCTTCGTATCGCGCCGCTGCGCGGGACTTTGGTCTGACCGATCGCCACCAGCCCGGCGGGGTACGTGAGAACAACCGGGCGGAAAACTCACATCTGCCAATCCGCCGGCGGGAGCGAAAGCAGCAGAAGTTCAAGACCAAGGCGTCGGCGCAGAAGTTCCTTGCAACCCACGCTGCCGTCTACAACGCCTTCAATCTCCGGCCCCACCTGATCCGCCGACCGACCCTCCGCCATCTCCGGGCCGCCGCTCATCAGACGTTGGCGGCTGCGACTGTCGTCGCGTGATTGGCGCGCGCGGTAGGGGCCATCGCGACCGAGACGGGTTAATCTGACAGGACCTTCCGGGCGGAGAAAATGCGTTAGATCAAGCCTTCCTGGGGGGGACGAAGGCCGCCTGTCAGAATTTTCCGGCCGGGCCTGATCGGCGTGGGGCCGTCGCTTGATGTTCGGCAATTGGTGCTTCTCGTGGACGCGATAGTCAGGGGCTGACCGCGCTTGCGGCGCATCGGCGCCCGTGACCCGCCGGTTCGCGCCGGCGCGCTCCGGCACCGGAGAAACCATGGCGGGCATCGATCCAAACCGGGCCTTCTACCCCCTCAACATCGCGGTACTGACTGTATCGGACACCCGAACCGCGGAAACCGACACCTCAGGCGGCCTGCTGGTCGACCGGCTGACGGCGGCTGGGCACGTCCTGGCGGCTCGGGCCATCGTCAGGGACGACGTCGGGCCGATCCGCGACGAGGTGGCGGCCTGGGTCGCCGATGCCGGGATCGATGTGGTGCTGTCCACCGGCGGCACGGGTTTCTCGCCCCGCGACGTAACGCCGGAGGCGGTCAAACCGCTGTTCCGACGTGAGATGGACGGCTTCTCCGTGGTCTTCCACCAGGCCAGTCAGGGCACGGTAGGGGTGGCGACCCTCCAGTCCCGCGCGTTCGCCGGCCAGGCCGGCGACACTTTTATCTTTTGCCTGCCGGGCTCCACAGGCGCCTGTCGCGACGCCTGGGACCTGGTCCTGTCGATGGAACTCGACAGCCGGTTCAAGCCCTGTTCGCTGGTCGGCCAGATCCCGCGCTTCCGGGATGTCTGCCCGTGATCACCTTCGACGAGGCGGCGGTGCTCGTCGCGGGGATTGCCGGGCCGCTGGGAACGGAGTCCGTGGCCCTCGCCGACGCGAGGGGCCGTGTATTGGCCGAGCCGGTGCTGGCCGGTCGCGCGTCTCCCTCATCCTGTGTCTCCGCGATGGACGGCTATGCCGTGCGCGAGGCTGATCTCGCGGTGCTGCCGGTCAGCCTGCCGGTCGCCGGCGAGTCCTTCGCCGGGGCAGGGTTCGCGGACCCGCTGCCCGTCGGCGCCTGCCTGCGCATCTTTACCGGCGCGCCGCTGCCCACCGGCGCGGACCGGGTCATCATCCAGGAAGAGGTGCGGCGGGACGGCGATCAGGCGCTGTTCGCCCATCCTCTGTGTTCGAGGCGGCATCTCAGGGAGACCGGGTCCGACTTCCGGGTCGGCGATCTGCTCGTGCCGGCGGGCCGCTGTCTGAACGCCCAGCAGCTGATCGCGGCGGCGGCGGCCAATCTTGGAGCGTTGCAGGTCTTCCGGCGGCCGAGGGTCGCCATCCTCGCCACCGGCGACGAACTGGCTGCGCCCGGATCGCCTGATCTTCGGCCGGACGCCCTTCCGGAGAGCGTCTCGTTCGGCGTTGCGGCCCTTGCCGAGGATTGGGGCGCCCAGGTCGTGTTGCGCCGTCGGTGTGTTGATGACCTGGCCATCCTTCAGGCCGCGGCGGCGGAGGCCGTCGCGGAGGCCGACGTGGTGGTGGTCACCGGCGGCGCCTCCGTCGGCGAACGGGATTTCGCCCGTGAAATGTTCGCGCCGCTCGGGCTGGAGTTGCTGTTCAGCAAGGTGGCGATCAAGCCGGGCAAGCCGGTGTGGATGGGCCGCGTCGGCGGGACCGTCATCGTCGGCCTGCCCGGCAATCCGACCTCGGCGCTGGTGACCGCGCGCCTGTTCCTGGCGCCGCTTCTGGCCGGACTTGCGGGACGCAATCCGCGCAAGGCGTGGGCCTGGCGCTCAATGGTCCTGGCCGGACCGATGGGCCAGGAGGGCGACCGCGAGACCTTTCACCGTGCGCGCCAGGACCGGGGCGAGGTGGCTCTCTCGGACGACCAAGACTCCTCGGCCCAGCGGGCGCTCGCCGCATCGGACCTGCTCGTTCGACGGCTTCCGAACGCACCGTCGGTCGCGATCGGCGACCGCGTCGAGGTGCTCGATCTCTAGGTCGCTTCGAGAAACGGCGCGAACAGAATGTCGTTTTCCAACCGCATGTGCTCGCGCAGATCCACCGCGATGTCGCGGCAGCAGCGATACAGCACTTGCCAGGTTTGGCAGGCGTCCACGGGCGGCGTGAAGTCGGTCGTCAGCGCCGCCAGTCGCACCAGTTGCTCGTCGAAGTCGCGATGCTCCTCCTCCATTCGGTTGATCGGATGGCGGATCATTGGATGGCCGCCGTTGAGCATCAGCGGAAATAGCACCTCCTCCTCGCGTCGCTGATGCGACATCAGATGGTCCGCCATGATGGCGAGGTGGTCGGACAGGCCGCGCGGACAGCGCGGGTGGTCCTGATGGACAGCTTCCACCCGGCGAGCCAGGGCGATGGCCTCGGGAAACTGGGTGCGATGGACGTCATGATAGCGTCGGAGAATGTGGTCGATCAGGGTGGCGGGCCCCACGTCGGCCCAGGCCTCCTGCACGATGCGTTCAGGCGCGATAGCGGTATCGAATGGCATCAAATGTCTCCTTTGACGCGACCCTGGACCCGTTTTCGATCGTGCGCCTTGAAGGGAGCCGGCACGCTGCTTGACCCGTGACAAGCGGCGACCTGTCGATGATCTTCAGGTGCGACAGGTCGCGCGCCCTATCGGACGCCGCAGGGACTCAGGAAGCCTGCCGGACCAGTTTCAACGAGGTCTCACATGGCGTTCGACACTCCGCTGGCCGGCGAAATCTGGTCCAGCAAGTACCGCTTTGCCCCGCAGGGCGGGCATGGCGACCAGGTGGTAGAGGATACATGGCGCCGGATCGCCCGCGCGGTCGCCGAAGCCGAAGACCCGGAGCTTCGAGTGCCGGTCGAGGCTGAATTCTACGATGCCTTGCGGGATCACCGCTTCCTTCCGGCGGGCCGGATCATCGCCGGCGCGGGCACAGCCCGGGCGGTCACCCTGTTCAACTGCTTCGTCATGGGGGTGATCCCCGACGACCTGGGCGGCATCTTCGACCATGTCCGGGAGGCGGCGCTGACCCTGCAGCAGGGCGGCGGGGTCGGCATGGACTTCTCGTCCATCCGTCCGGCCGGCGCCTTCGTGTCCGGCGTCGCGGCCGACGCATCCGGCCCTCTCAGCTTCATGGACGTCTGGGACGCGATGTGCCGCACCATCATGTCCGCCGGCCAGCGCCGGGGCGCGATGATGGGCTGTCTGCGCATCGAGCATCCGGACATCGAGGCCTTCATCGACGCCAAGCGCGAGGCCGGCCGTCTTCGCAATTTCAATCTGTCGGTGCTCGTCAGCGACGCCTTCATGGCCGCGCTCGCGGCCGGCGGCGACTGGCCGTTGACCTTTGCCGGCAAGGTTCACGGGGTGCTGCCGGCCGCCGATCTCTGGGCCCGCCTGATGCGGGCGACCTATGACTGCGCCGAGCCGGGGGTGATCTTCATCGACCGGGTCAACGCGGCCAACAATCTGGCCGATTGCGAGGAGATCCTCGCGAGCAATCCCTGTGGCGAACAGATGCTGCCGCCCTACGGCGCCTGTCTGCTCGGCTCGATCAATCTGGCCCGGCTGGTGAAGGCGCCGTTCGAGACGGGCGCGGCCATTGATGAGGAAGAGCTCGGCCAGCTCACGCGGACGGCGGTGCGCTTCCTCGATAACGTCATCGACATTTCCCGCTTCCCGCTCGAGGCCCAGGAGGCCGAAGCGAAATGGAAGCGGCGCCTGGGCCTTGGCGTCACGGGTCTGGCCAACGCCTTGGCCTTTTGCGGCGCTCGCTACGGAGGCGATGAGGCCGTCGGCCTGACCCGGCGCTGGTTGGGCGTCATCAAGCGGGAGGCCTATCGCACCTCCGCCCGGCTGGCGGCCGAGAAGGGCGTCTTCCCGCTGTATCAAGCTTCCATGCTTGGGCGTCCCAACCTGGCGTCGCTTGACGAGGAGACCCGCGACCTCATCAGCGCCCACGGCCTGCGCAACGGTTGCCTGACTTCGATCGCCCCCACCGGCACAACCTCGATCCTCGCGGGCAACGTCTCGTCCGGGGTCGAGCCGGTGTTCGCCTATGCCTACAGCCGCAAGGTTCGCCAGCCGGACGGGTCGAGCCGGGAGGAGCCGGTTGAGGACTACGCCCTGTCCGTCTGGAAGGCGGTCCATGGCGACGATCCGCCGCCGGAAGACCTGTTCGTCAGCGCCCAGACGCTGACCCCCGCCGATCATCTGCGCATGCAGGCGGTCGCCCAGACCATGGTCGACAGCTCGATCTCCAAGACGGTCAACTGCCCGGAAGACATCGACTTCGAGGCCTTCGCGGACATCTACGTCGAAGGCTACCGGCTGGGCTGCAAGGGCCTGACCACCTACCGGCCAAACGCGATCACCGGGTCTGTGCTCAGCGTTCCGCCGTTGGCGAGCGCTGCGCCTGCCCGGTCACCGGAGCCACATCTGGCGAGCCGCCCGCAGGCGCTGGAGGGCATGACCTACAAGATCAAATGGCCGGAGAGTGATCACGCCGTCTACGTCACCCTCAACGATACCGTCGATGCGGACGGGCGGCGTCCGTTCGAGATCTTCGTCAACTCGCGCAACATGGACCACTACGCCTGGACCGTCGGGCTGACGCGGATGATCTCGGCGGTATTCCGGCGCGGCGGCGACGTCTCCTTCGTGGCGGAGGAACTGAAGGCGGTCTTTGATCCCCGCGGCGGCGCCTGGCTGGACGGCCGATATGTGCCCTCGCTGCTGGCGGCGATCGGCGGTGTGGTCGAGCGGCATATGACCGGGCAGTCGCCGACGCCGTGTCATGGGGAAGGGGCCCCGGAGGCGGCGGCGAGGCCCGCGCCGCTTCTTGCCTGTTGTCCGCGCTGCGGGGCGGCGGCGCTGGTTCGCAAGGAGGGTTGCGATACCTGCCTCGACTGCGGTCATTCGAAATGCGGCTGACGGCATCGCCGCCCGCTTGATTTGCGACAAGCGGGCGGCAGCAGCGGCTCAAGGCGGGGCTCGCGAGGGCGGGCTATGGCTGTCTGCCGCCCAGAGTTCGTGAGTCCCGATCATGCCGTCCGCCGCCGCCCGCCGCCGCTATACAGGGCCGGCTCTCCTGAGCTTCGGCTTTCGGCCCTTCTTCCTGGGCGCGGCGGTATGGGCCGTCATCGCTGTACCACTGTGGCTCTGGGTCCATCTCGGCGGACAAGGCGGGCCCTCGGTCGACCGCGACTGGCATGTGCACGAGATGCTGTTCGGCTACGTCGGCGGGGTCGTCGCCGGCTTCCTGCTGACCGCCGTACCCAACTGGACGGGCAGGCTGCCGGTCACGGGCGCGCCGCTGGCCGGTCTCGCCGCGCTCTGGCTGGCGGGTCGCGCGGCCATGCTGCTGGCTCCCGCGCTTCCCGCCGCCGCGGCCGTTGATGCGGCCTTCCTCGTCGTGTTCGCCGCCGTGATCTGGCGCGAGGTTCTCGCCGGCCGCAACTGGCGCAACCTGCCGGTGGCGGTGATGGTCACCCTGTTGGCGCTGGCCAACCTGACCTTTCACGCGCGTCTGCACTGGCCGGACCTGGGTCCGCTGGCCGAGCGCGGCGCGGTGGCCATGATCGCCATGCTGATCGCCTTCATCGGCGGCCGGGTGGTTCCGAGCTTCACGCGCAACTGGATGATGCAGGCGCGGCTGGCGCCCCTGCCAGCGACGGAGGACCGCTTCGACCGCTTCGGCGTGATCGCCGCCGCCGGCCTGGCGGCCTGGATCGCCTTTCCCGATAATCCGCTCGCCGGCGTCGGCCTCCTCCTCGGCGGGACGGCGACGCTGGCGCGGCTGGCGTGCTGGCGGACCGCGAAGGTGCTGACCGACCCGCTGGTCTGGAGCCTCCATGCCGGCTACGGCTGGCTGGGGCTGGGCCTGACCCTGACCGGCGCGAGCGTGCTGTGGCCCGGCGTGGTTCCACGCACGGCCGGCCTGCACGCGCTGCTGGCCGGAGCCGCCGGGGTCATGACCCTGGCCATGATGACCCGCGCGACCCTCGGCCACACGGGACGCGCGCGCGAGGCCGACCGGGCGACGACCCTGGTTTATGTCGCGGCCAACCTGGCGGCGGTTCTGCGGGTGGCCGCGGCCTTCGCCGTCGCCCAGCGCGAGCCGCTGCTGATCGCGGCCGGGAGCCTTTGGGTGCTGGCCTTCGCGGCCTTCGTGCTGCGCTACGGCCCGATGCTCGTCCGCCCGCGGCTGGCCAGCTGATGCGCATCCAGGCCTTTGAGAAGGATCAAGGTGGCGCGGCCCCGGCGCCCTATGTCGGGGGCGATCCCCGCGAGCCCGCCCCCATGACCCGCCTCATCGACAGTCTCGGCCGCCGGTTCCAGTACCTGCGGCTCTCGATCACCGAGGTGTGCAACTTCCGCTGCACCTACTGCCTGCCGAACGGCTACCAGAAGACCCAGCCCGCCTCGTTCCTGACCGTGCCCGAGATCGGGCGGCTGGTTGACGTCTTCGCGCAGCTCGGCGTGGGCAAGATCCGCCTGACCGGCGGAGAGCCGTCGGTGCGCCGCGACGTCGGCGAAATCATCCGCCGCGTGCGCGCGACACCCGGAATCGACAAGGCCGCCATCACCACCAACGGCTGGAACCTGGCGCGGAACATCGATGACTGGAGCGCCGGCGGCCTGACCAACCTCAACGTCAGCATCGACTCGCTCGACCGCGAGATGTTCCACCGGATCACCGGCCATGACCGCCTGCCGGCCGTGATGGCGGGCTTGGACCGGGCGCTGGAGCTCGGTGTGCCGTCGGTGAAGATCAACGCCGTCCTGCTGAAGGACGCCGCCGGGCCTTCCCAGTTTGCGCGGTTCGCCGATTTCGTCCGCACCCGGCCCGTCGCCGTGCGCTTCATCGAGCTCATGCGCACTGGCGACAACGCTGACTATTTCGCGCGCCAGCACGTCGGCGGCCAGGTGCTGCGGTCCTGGCTCGAGGCCGGCGGCTGGACACCTCGGGCGCGCGGCCATGACGACGGGCCGGCGGTCGAATACGTCCACCCGGATCACGTTGGACGCATCGGTCTGATCGCCCCCTATGGCGCCGGCTTCTGCGACGGCTGCAATCGTCTGCGGGTCACGGCCAGGGGCAGGTTGCGGCTATGTCTGTTCGGCGATGGCGGCATCGACCTGCGCGGCCTGCTGGATGAGGACGCCTATCGCGATGCTCTGGCCGCCCGGGTCGTCGGGGCGCTCGGCGGCAAGGCGGCGGGTCATCGGTTGGCGGAGCAGATCACCGGCGACACGCGCCATCTGGCCCAGCTGGGCGGCTGATCAGTTCAGGGCGCCGAGAGGGCTGGCGGCGCTGGCGCTGCATTCCCGCGCCGCCATGCCGACCCGGGCCGCGGAGGGCTGCAGATGGCTGTCGATCAGCCGGTCCGGCTTGGCCAGGCGGTCGAGCACGGCGGGCCGGTGGATCAACACCTCGGGGCCGTTCACCGCGACGCCATAGTCCGCGAGGTTGGCGAAGGCGCGCGACAGGTTCTCCGGCGTCATGCCCAGCAAGGAAGCCAGGACCCGCTTTTCATGCGGCAGGACCAGCGTCGGACCGCCGCCCTGGCTGACCTGTTCGGCCAGCAGGTAGTTGGCCAGCCGCTCGGAGGCGCCGCGCAGCTTCTGGTTCTTCACGGTTCGCACGAGGCCGCGGTAGCAGCCCGAGAGCTCCTCCGCGACGGCCACGGCAAAGCCCGCGTCTTCCTTCATGGCGCGCCGCACGGCCTCACCGGAAATCATGAGAATGTCCGATCGCTCGATCGTCCGGGCGGTCATCAGCGCGTCCGCATCGAGCACGACCGCGGCGAGAATGAAGGTCGAGACCGGACGAAGGACGGCGAGGGTGGTTTCCTTGTCGTTCCAGGTGCCCTGCAGCTCGGCGAGCCCTTCGATCAGAATGTAGAGGAAATCGACCGGGTCGCCTTCCATCAGCAGGGTCGTGCCGGCCGGGAATTTCTGCAGGAAGCCGCCCGCGATCAGATTGTCGAAGGTCCGCGGCATGGCGCTCTTGAACAGCGGCAGGGCTCGGACCCGTTCAATGTCGGCGCTGCGCATGGGCATGCCCATTCTCCCCAATCGTAGGGGTTGAATTCATCGATTCGCGCGCCCGATCGCCTTGATGTGGATCAACTCGTGACAGTCTAGCGCTCGCCACTTGATAAACATCAAGTCAAGAGCAAACCTTGAGCAAATAGCTCCGACTATTTGGTCAATACTGACCGCTAACCACCAGAAATATTGCTCCTCATGTCCTGAATTCAGACACTCTTTGACCCGGATCAATTGTTCCATCTGATCACTGCAGCAGAAACACGCTGTCAGCCGGCGATAGTCGTCGGCGCGGAAGAACGGTTTCGCAGATGGTCGGGGATACGCCCAAAGCGGCGGATGGCGCCGGTTCGGCGCTCTGGATGAGCACCTTCGCCTTCACCGCCTGTTTCGCGGTGTGGACGATCTTCTCGATCATCGGCGTCCAGATCAAACAGGATCTGGGGCTTAGCGAGGCCCAGTTCGGCCTGCTGGCCGGCACGCCGATCCTGACGGGATCGCTGGTGCGGGTCCTGCTCGGCGTCTGGACCGACCAGTACGGCGGGCGGCTGGTCAATCTGATGGTCATGCTGTCGGCGGCTCTGGCCACCTTCCTGCTGTCCTACGCCCACACCTATCCGCAGTTCCTCGTCGCCGCACTCGGTGTCGGGATGGCCGGCGGCTCGTTCGCCGTCGGTATCGCGTACGTCTCCAAATTCTTCCCCAAGGAAAAGCAGGGCACGGCGCTCGGCATCTTCGGCGCGGGCAATGTCGGCGCCGCGGTGACCAAGTTCACCGCCCCATTCGTGATGATCGCCTTCGGCTGGCAGTCGGTGGCCCAGATCTGGGCCGGGGCGCTCGCGCTGATCGCCGTCGCCTTCTTCCTGTTCACGCGCGACGATCCCGCGCTGGTCGAACGCCGTCGGACGGGCGCGAAGCCCGAAAGCACGGCGATGCAGTTCACGCCGCTGATGAAGCTGCAGGTCTGGCGCTTCTCACTCTACTACTTCTTCGTCTTCGGGGCCTTCGTCGCCCTGGCCCTGTGGCTGCCGCACTATCTGGTCGGGGTCTACGGCCTGAACATCAAGGTCGCCGGCATGGTCGCCGCAGCCTACTCAATCCCCGGTTCGCTGTTCCGCGTGTTCGGCGGCTGGCTGTCGGACCGGATCGGGGCGCGCCGGGTGATGTACATCACCTTCAGCGTCAGCGCGGTCTGCACCTTCCTGCTGTCCTATCCGCCGACCAGCTATGTCGTCGCGGGCATCCACGGTCCGATCAGCTTCCACCTGGCCACGGGGCTCCCGGCCTTCATGGTCCTGCTGTTCTGCCTTGGCTTCGCAATGAGCCTGGGCAAGGCGGCGGTGTTCAAGCACATCCCGGTCTACTACCCGGCCAACATCGGTTCCGTCGGTGGTCTGGTCGGCCTGGTCGGCGGCCTCGGCGGGTTCATCCTGCCGATCACCTTCGGCCTGCTCAATGATCTCACCGGCGTCTGGACCAGCTGCTTCATGCTGCTGTTCGTGCTGGTCGCCTCGGCCCTGACCTGGATGCACTTCGCCATCCGGCGGATGGAACGGGCGCGGACGCCCGAGCTGGCCCACCTGCCTGAACTGCCCGAAATGTCCGGGCTGCACCCCAATCCTTCCAGCGGACCCGCACCTGTCGCCCCGGCGCCGGTCGCGGCCGCCGGCTGACCCTCAAGGAGAGCCCGATGGCTTCCGCCCCGACCCCAAAGCATGTGCTGACCGACTGGCAGCCGGAGGATCCCGCGTTCTGGGCCTCCACCGGCAAGTCCATCGCCAGCCGCAATCTGTGGATTTCGGTCCCCAACCTTCTGCTGGCCTTCTCGGTCTGGATGGTCTGGTCGATGGTCATCGCCAAGCTGAAGCTGATCGGCTTTACCTTCACCACCGAGCAGCTGTTCTGGCTGGCCGCCCTGCCGGCCTTGTCGGGCGCCACCCTGCGCATCTTCTACAGCTTCATCGTACCGGTCTTCGGCGGGCGGATGTGGACGGTGCTCTCGACCCTGTCGCTGCTGATCCCCGCGATCGGCATCGGCATGGCGGTGCAGAACCCGCACACCCCCTACATCGCCTTCGTTATCCTGGCCCTGCTGTGCGGCTTCGGTGGCGGCAACTTCGCCTCGTCGATGTCGAACATCTCGTTCTTCTTCCCCAAGAAGGAGAAGGGCAACGCCCTGGCCATCAACGCCGGCTTCGGCAACCTCGGCGTCAGCGTGATGCAGTTCCTGATCCCGGTGGTCATCACCCTGGGCGCCTTCGCCCCGGTGGTCGGCGCGCCGCAGATCGCCGTCGAGAAGGGCATGCAGACCCATATCTGGCTGCAGAACGCGGGCTTCGTCTGGGTCCCCTTCATCCTCGCCGCCGCCGCCGCCGCCTGGATCGGCATGAACGACATCAGCTCGGCCAAGGCGTCCTTCGCGACCCAGTCGGTGGTCTTCAAGCGCAAGCACAACTGGATCATGTGCTACCTCTACGTCGGCACCTTCGGCTCGTTCATCGGCTTCTCGGCGGCCTTCCCGCTGCTGGCCAAGACGCTGTTCCCGGCCGTGATGGTGCTCAAGATCGCCTTCCTCGGCCCGCTGGTCGGCGCCCTGTCGCGCGCGATGACCGGCTGGGTGTCCGACAAGTGGGGCGGCCAGCACGTCACACACTGGGTGTTCCTGGCCCTGTCGGTCGGCGTGCTGGGCGTCCTCTACAGCGTCGGCGCCACCGGCGCGGCGGCGTCCTTCCCCCTCTTCTTTGCGGCCTTCCTCTGGCTGTTCTTCTGGACCGGCGTGGGCAACGCCTCGACCTTCCAGATGATCCCCGCGATCGTCCGCGCCGACATGCCCCGGCTGATGCCGAAGGCCGACCTGGCGACCCGTCTGAAGGCCTCGGACATGGAGGCGGCGGCGATCGTCGGCTTCAGCTCGGCCATCGGCGCCTACGGCGGATTCTTCATCCCGATGGCCTTCGGCGACTCGCTCAAGGCGACGGGCGGCCCGGCGACGGCCCTGCTCATCTTCTTCGTCTTCTACCTTAGCTGCGTGGCCGTGAACTGGGCGTTCTACGCCCGCCGCAAGTCGCTGCTGAACACCCCCACGCTTACCCTTGTTCCGGAGCCTGCGGCATGAGCCATACCCTCGACCGCCTCGCGTTTTTCACGCGCAAGACCGAGCTGTTCTCCGACGGCCACGGGGTGATGAACGACGATGACCGCACCTGGGAAGAGGCCTACCGGTCCCGCTGGCGGCACGACAAGATCGTCCGGTCGACCCACGGCGTGAACTGCACGGGCTCCTGCTCGTGGAAGATCTACGTCAAGGGCGGGATCGTCACCTGGGAGACCCAGCAGACCGACTATCCGCGCACGCGGCCGGAACTACCGAACCACGAGCCGCGCGGCTGCGCCCGGGGCGCCAGCTACAGCTGGTATCTCTATTCGGCCAACCGGGTGAAATACCCGCTGGTCCGCTCGCGCCTGCTGCGACTGTGGCGCAAGGCGCGCGAGACCCTGGCGCCGGTGGCGGCCTGGGCCTCGATCCAGGACGATCCCGCGGCCCGCAAGTCCTACACCAGCATGCGCGGCTCGGGCGGCTTCGTGCGCGCCGACTGGGACGAGGTCACCGAGATCATCGCTGCGGCCAACGCCCACACCGTCAAGCGTTGGGGCCCGGACCGGGTGTTCGGCTTCTCGCCGATCCCGGCCATGTCGATGGTTTCCTACGCCGCGGGTGCGCGCTATCTGCAGCTGCTCGGCGGGGCCTGCGGCTCGTTCTACGACTGGTACTGCGACCTGCCGCCCGCCTCGCCCCAGACCTGGGGCGAACAGACCGACGTCGCCGAAAGCGCCGACTGGTACAATTCCAGCTTCATGCTGCTGTGGGGCTCCAACGTCCCGCAGACCCGCACGCCGGACGCCCACTTCTACACCGAGGCGCGCTATCGCGGCGCCAAGTCGGTGGTCATCTGCCCGGACTATTCGGAGGCCTCGAAGTTCTCCGACCTGTGGCTGCCGGTGAAACAGGGGACGGATGCGGCCCTCGCCATGGCCTTCGGCCATGTGATCCTCAAGGAGTATCACCTCGACAAGCAGGTGCCGTACTTCCGCGACTACCTGCGCAAGTACAGCGACCTGCCGATGCTGGTGCGGCTTGTCCCGCAGGACGGTGGCCTCGTTCCGGAGCGCCTGCTGCGCGCCTCGGACTTCGTCGGCGACTTGGAGCAGGCCAACAATCCCGACTGGAAGACCGTCGCCATCGACGAGGCCTCCGGCGAAATCGTCGTGCCGAACGGCTCGATCGGCTTCCGCTGGGGCGAGGATGGCCGCTGGAACCTCGAGGAACGCGACGCCGCGGGCGGCGAGACCACGCTGAAGCTGGGCCTCAAGGACGCGCATGACGAGGTGGCTGGCGTCCGCTTCCCCTATTTCGCCAACACTGCGACCAACGGCTTCGCCTCCACCGATCACCCCAGCGTGCTGACGCGCAACGTGCCGGTCCGCCGGGTGATGCTGAAGGACGGCGAGGCGCTGGTCGCCTGCGTCTACGACCTGTTCATGGCCAACTACGGCGTCGACCAGGGCTTCGGCGGTGATTGCATGCCGACGTCCTACGACGACCTGCAGCCCTATTCGCCGGCCTGGGCCGAAGCCATCACCACGGTGCCGCGCGAGCAGATCATCGCCGTGGCCCGTGGCTTCGCCACCAACGCCGAGAAGACCAACGGCAAGTCGATGGTGATCATCGGCGCGGCGATGAACCACTGGTTCCACATGGACATGAACTACCGCGGCGTCATCAACATGCTGGTGATGTGCGGATGCGTCGGTCAGTCCGGCGGCGGCTGGGCCCACTACGTGGGCCAGGAAAAGCTGCGGCCCCAGACCGGCTGGGCCCCGCTGGCCTTCGCCACCGACTGGATCCGGCCGCCCCGGCAGCAGAACTCGACCTCGTTCTTCTACGCCCACTCCGACCAGTGGCGCTACGAGACGGTCAGCGTCGATGAACTGCTGTCGCCCACCGCGCCGGACGGCCCGTGGAAGGCGTCGATGATCGACTTCAACGTCCGCGCCGAGCGGATGGGCTGGCTGCCGTCGAGCCCGGCGCTGAAGGCCAACCCGCTGGATGTGGCGAAAGCCGCCGCGGCGGCCGGGGTCGATGCGCGGGACTACACCCTGTCCGGCCTCAAGGACCGCTCGGTTGAGCTGTCCTGCATGGACCCGGACGATCCCGCCAACTGGCCGCGCAACATGTTCGTCTGGCGCTCGAACCTGCTCGGCTCGTCCGGCAAGGGTCACGAGTATTTCCTCAAGCACCTGCTGGGCGCCTCGCACGGCATCCAGGGTAAGGACCTGGGCGAGACCGGCAAGGTCAAGCCCGTCGACGTCGTCTGGCATGACGAGGCCCCGGAAGGGAAACTCGACCTGCTGGTGACCCTCGACTTCCGCATGTCGACCACCTCGGTCTACTCCGACATCGTCCTGCCGACGGCCACCTGGTACGAGAAGAACGACCTCAACACCTCGGACATGCACCCCTTCATCCACCCGCTGTCGGCGGCCGTGGACCCGGCCTGGGAGTCGAAGTCGGACTGGGAAATCTTCAAGGCGATCGCCAAGAAGTTCTCCGAAGTCGCCCCGGAAGTGCTGGGGGTCGAGAAGGACGTCGTCCTCACTCCGATCCAGCATGATAGCCCCGGCGAGATGGCCCAACCCTTCGAGGTCAAGGACTGGTACCTCGGCGAATGCGAGGCGATCCCCGGCAAGACGATGCCCCAGATCACCATCGTCGAGCGGGACTATCCCAACCTCTACAAGCAGTTCACCGCGCTCGGGCCTCTGCTCGACAAGGCCGGCAACGGCGGCAAGGGCCTGGCCTGGAAGACCGGCCACGAGGTCGACGCCCTGCGCGATCTGAACGGCGCGGTGCTGGAGGTCGGCCTCACCAAAGGCATGCCGAGCATCGATACCGACATCGACGCCTGCGAGACCATCCTGATGCTGGCGCCGGAGACCAACGGCGAGGTGGCGGTCAAGGCCTGGCACGCGCTGGAAAAGCAGACCGGACGCGACCACGCCCACCTGGCGATCCCCAAGGAAGACGAGAAGATCCGCTTCCGCGACCTGCTCGCCCAGCCGCGCAAGATCATCTCCTCGCCGACCTGGTCGGGCATCGAGAGCGAGAAGGTCTGCTACAATGCCGGCTACACCAACGTGCACGAGCTGATCCCCTGGCGGACGCTCACGGGCCGCCAGCAGCTCTATCAGGACCACCTGTGGATGCGGGCCTTCGGCGAGGCGCTGTGCGTCTACAAGCCGCCGATCGACCTCAAGACCACGCACGTGAAAGGCCTGAAGCCCAACGGCGAGATCGAGATCGTCCTCAACTTCATCACCCCGCACCAGAAGTGGGGCATCCACTCCACCTATTCCGACAACCTGCTGATGCTGACGCTCAATCGCGGCGGGCCGGTGGTCTGGATTTCGGAGACGGACGCTAAACGGGCGGGGATCGTCGACAACGACTGGATCGAGGTCTTCAACGCCAACGGGGCCCTGACGGCCCGGGCCGTGGTTTCCCAGCGCATCCGTGAGGGCACCACCTTCATGTACCACGCGCAGGAAAAGATCGTGAACACGCCGGGCTCGGAGATCACCGGGCGGCGCGGCGGCATCCACAACTCGGTCACCCGCACGGTGCTCAAGCCGACCCACATGATCGGCGGCTACGCCCAGCTGGCCTACGGCTTCAACTACTACGGCACCGTCGGCTCCAACCGGGACGAGTTCATCGTCCTTCGCAAGATGAACAAGGTCGACTGGCTCGAAGAGCCGCTCGAATCCCGGGAGTTCGGTCAATGAAGATCCGCGCGCAGATCGGCATGGTGCTGAACCTCGACAAGTGCATCGGCTGTCACACCTGTTCGGTCACCTGCAAGAACGTCTGGACTAATCGTCAAGGCGTTGAATACGCCTGGTTCAACAACGTCGAGACCAAGCCTGGCATCGGCTATCCCAAGGATTGGGAGAACCAGAAGAAGTGGAACGGCGGCTGGCGGCGCAAGGCCAACGGCAAGATCGAGCCGCGCATGGGCGCCAAGTGGCGGATCCTTTCGAAGATCTTCGCCAACCCCGACCTGCCGGAGATCGACGACTACTACGAGCCCTTCGACTTCGACTACGGCCACCTCCAGACCGCGCCGGAGATGAAGCATTTCCCCACCGCCCGGCCGCGCTCGAAGATCACCGGCCAGCGGATGGAGAAGATCGAGTGGGGTCCCAACTGGGAGGAGATCCTTGGCGGCGAGTTCGCCAAGCGGTCGCAGGACTCCAACTTCGAAGGCATCGAGAAGGAGATTTACGGCCAGTTCGAAAACACCTTCATGATGTACCTGCCGAGGCTGTGCGAGCACTGCCTCAACCCCACCTGCGTGGCGGCCTGTCCCTCGGGCGCGATCTACAAGCGCGAGGAGGACGGCATCGTCCTGATCGACCAGGACAAGTGTCGCGGCTGGCGAATGTGCGTCTCGGCCTGCCCCTACAAGAAGATCTATTACAACTGGGACTCGGGGAAGTCGGAGAAGTGCACCTTCTGCTTCCCGCGCATCGAGGTGGGCCAGCCGACTGTCTGTTCGGAAACCTGCGTTGGCCGGATCCGCTATCTCGGCGTCCTGCTCTATGACGCCGACCGCATCGAGGCGGCCGCCTCGACGCCGGACGAGAAGGACCTCTACCAGGCCCAGCTCGACGTGTTCCTCGATCCGCACGATCCGGCGGTGATCGCCCAGGCGCGTATCGACGGCGTGCCGGAAGCTTGGCTGGAAGGCGCCCGCCGCAGCCCGGTCTACAAGATGGCCATCGAGTGGAAGGTCGCCTTCCCACTGCACCCCGAATACCGGACCCTGCCGATGGTCTGGTACGTGCCGCCGCTGTCGCCGATCCAGTCGGCGGCCTCGGTCGGGGCGCTGGAGAACGACGGCCAGATGCCGGACGTCGCCAGCCTGCGCATCCCGGTCCGCTATCTCGCCAACCTGCTGACCGCCGGCAATGAACCGCCGGTCGTCACGGCGCTGGAACGGATGCTGGCCATGCGCGGCTTCATGCGCGCCCGGACGGTCGAGGGGGTCACAGACCACGCCCTGGCCGCCCGCGTCGGCCTGACCGCCGCCCAGATCGAGGAGATGTACCGGTACATGGCGATCGCCAACTACGAAGACCGGTTCGTCATCCCGACCACCCACCGCGAGACCGCCGAGGACGCCTACGAACTGCGCGGCGACTGCGGCTTCTCGTTCGGCAACGGCTGCTCCGGCGGCCGCACCGAGGTGGGCCTGTTCGGCTCGGACCCGCGCTCGCGCGCCAAGCCCGTCATGGAGGTCTGAGATGGCCCTTACCTACAAGGCCTTGGCCGTGTTGCTGGCCTATCCGACCGCCACCACCCAGGCGCTCGCCAAAGTGGCGGTCCAGGCGATCGAGGACGAGGGCGTGGTCCCGGCGCAGATCCGGCGCTCGCTCGCCCGGCTGGCCGACGAACTGACGGACGGCGACCTGTTCGAGCTGCAGGAACGCTACGTCTGGCAGTTCGACCGCACCCGCTCGCTGTCGCTGAACCTCTACGAGCACGTCCACGGCGAGAGCCGCGACCGGGGTCAGGCCATGGTCGCCCTGCTGGAGCTCTATCGCAGCAAGGGGGTCGAGCTGTCGGCCAACGAACTGCCCGACAACCTGCCGGTGTTCCTCGAGTTCCTGTCCCTCCTGCCCGAGCCGGAAGCGGCCTCCCTGCTGGGCGAGGCAGCCCACGTCCTGGCCGCCATGGGCGAGCGGCTGCACAAGCGGCAGAGCCCCTACCGGGCGGTGTTCGGCGCTCTGACTGCCCTGGCCGGCGCCGAGGCCGACGCAGAAGCGCTCGCCTCGCTGATGCAGGAGCCGGACGACGATCCGGGCGACTTCGAGACGCTCGACCGGCTGTGGGCCGAGACCGCAGTCACCTTCGGACCTTCCGACGTCGGCTGCCCGAAGGCCGAGAACCTGATCCAGGCGATGAACGCCAGTCCCGCGCCGGTCTCCCGACGCGCCGGCGCGGCCTGAGGAGCGGACAATGGACTTCAATCACATCCTGTTCGGCATCTATCCGTATGTCGCCCTGTCGGTGCTGGTCATCGGCTCGGTGCTGCGCTTCGACCGCGAGCAGTACACCTGGCGCACCGGCTCCTCGCAGCTGTTGCGGCGGCGTCAGCTGGTTTTGGGCTCGGTGCTGTTCCATGTCGGCGTGCTGGCCATCTTCGCCGGTCACTTCGTCGGCCTGCTGACCCCCATCGCCGTGTTCGACGCCCTGCATGTCCCGCACTCGGCCAAGCAGATCCTGGCCATCGTGGCCGGCGGCGCGGCCGGCGCCGTGTGTCTCGTCGGCGGCGCGATGCTGCTGCACCGCCGGCTGTTCGACCCGCGCATCCGCGCCACCTCCAGCTTCGGCGACAGCGCCATCCTGATCATGCTGATGGGCCAACTGCTGCTCGGCCTGTCGACCATTCCACAGTCGCTCAAGCACCTGGACGGGCACGAGATGGTCAAGTTCATGGGCTGGGCCCAGGGGGTCTTCACCCTGCAGCCGGGCGCCGCCGATCTGCTGACCGACGTGCACTGGGTGTTCAAGATCCACATCGTCCTGGGTCTGACCATCCTGCTCGTCTTCCCCTTCACCCGTCTGGTCCACATGCTGTCGGCGCCGGTGTGGTACCTGAACCGCCGGGGCTGGCAGCAGGTCCGCACGCGCCGCGCCGTGCCGCCGCCGCGTGTCGCCGCCCGCCGTCCGGGAGGCCTGTCATGAGCGCCCTTCGCTATGTCGTCACCGACGGGGTGCAGATCCCCGAAAGCCTGATCGCCCAGGAGGCCCAGAACCATCCGGGCGGATCGGCCGAGGAAGTCCGCGCCGCCGCCGCGCACGCGCTGGCGGTCAGGGCGCTGCTGCTTGACCGCGCCGCCGAGCTCGGCCTGGTCGCTGACCCGGAGCTGGACGAGCGCGGACGCGAGGAAACGCCCGAGGAAGCGCTCGTTCGGGCGGTTTTGGCCGAGGAGGTTGATCCGGAGACGCCGAGCGAGGCGGAGTGCCGCCGGGTCTATGACGCCACGCCCGCCCGCTTTCGCACGCCGGTCCTCTATGAGGCCTCGCATATTCTGTTCGGCATCGAGGGCGACGATGACACCGCCGTCGAGGCGGCGCGGCTCGCGGCCGAGGCCATCGGCCAGATTCTTCAGGAAACGCCTGGGCGGTTCGCCGATCTGGCGCGGGAACATTCGGCCTGTCCGTCCGGCGCGGTCGGTGGCTCGCTGGGGCAGCTCGGTCCGGGCGATCTCGCGCCGGAGGTCGAGCGGGCCTTCGCCGCTCTGCTGCCGGCGCAGATTTCGACGGCCCCCGTGCGGTCGCGTTTCGGCTGGCATCTCCTGCGCCTTGATCGCCGCATCGAAGGCCGTCTGCTGCCGTTTGAACAGGTCGCCGGCCGCATCCGCATGCACCTGGAAAGCCGCGCCTGGGTGGCGGCCGCGGTGCAGTACGTGTCCGAACTGGCCGAGCGCGCCCGCTCGCGCGGCGTAGGTCTGGTGATCTCGGCTGACGGCGATCTGACCGGGGGCGCGACGCTGGGCGACATGATCGCCGACGAGGCCGCCGCGCCGCGACTGCTATCCTGGCTCGCCGCGACGGACGCCGGCCTGCTTGAGCGGGTCGAAGCCGCCGCGGGAGCCGACAGCGCCGCGCCGGCCGACTGGGTCCGCGCCGCCGTGGCCAATTTCGTCCAGAGCGGTGACGACGAGGCCTGGACCCGGGTCATATCCGCGGCCCAGGGCGCCGAAGATCCCGCGCTCTCGGCCTTGGGCGCCATTCTCAAGACCCGGCTGGTCCCCGCCAAGGCCACCTTCACCCTCATCCGGAGGCGTTGACCGCCATGGGCCGTCATCCCGCTGCTCTTTTGCCCCTCGCCATCGCCGCCCTGTCGGCGCCCGGTCTCGCCCATGCCGCCGACGGGCCGGGCGACTGGATCGTCGACGCGCGCTTGCGCTACGAATTCGTCGACCAGGCAGGCTTCGCCAATGAGGCCGGGGCTCTGACCCTGCGCACCCGGCTGGGCTACGAGACCCCGGCCTGGAACGGCTTCAAGGCGCTCATCGAGGCCGAGAACGTCACCGCGCTGTCGGACCGCTACAACAGCACAACCAATGGCCAAGTCACCTATCCGACGGTGCTCGACCCCGAAGCCACCGAGCTTAACCGCGCCCAGATTTCGTGGTCGGGCGCGAAGGCGGATGTCGTGGTCGGCCGCCAGCGCATCGTACTGGGCAACGCCCGCTTCGTCGGCAACGTCGGCTTCCGCCAGAATGAACAGACCTTCGACGCGGCCAGGGTCGCCTTCAAGGTCAACCCGACGACCACCCTGACCTGGATCTACATCGACCGGGTCCAGCGCATTCTCGGCGACGATAGTTCGCAGGGCGAATGGGACAGCGACTCCCATGTGATCAAGCTGGATACGAAGACCCCGCTCGGTCAGCTGTCGGCTTACGGCTACCTTCTCGACTTCAAGACCGCCCCGTTGCAGTCGAGCGCGACCTGGGGCGCACGGCTGACCGGCTCGAAGCCGCTGGCGGCAGGCCCGGCGCTGACCTGGGAGGTCGAGTACGCCCGCCAGGGCGACTACGGCGCCAACCCGGCCCGGTTCGACCTCGACTATCTCGCCTTGGCCGCCGGCCTGAAGAAGGACAGCCGCTATGTCACCGTCGGGCTGGAGCGCCTGGACGGCAACGGCGTGCGCGGCTTCGGCACGCCGCTGGCCACGCTGCATGCGTTCCAGGGCTGGGCGGACGTGTTCCTGACCACCCCCGCCCAAGGCGTGAAGGACGTCAACCTGCGTGCCGGAACGACCGTTCCGGTTGGAACCCGCAAACTCAAGCTGGCCGCGGCGCTGCACGACTTCTCCGATGCTGACGGCGGCCTCGATTACGGCAGTGAGATCGACGCCTCGGCCTCGCTGCCGCTGACGCCGAACCTGTCCTTCGAGATGAAGGCCGCCCGGTTCAACGGCGACACGCCGGCCTTCGCCGATCGCACCAAGGTCTGGATCACGCTGGAACTGAAGCTGTGACCCGGAGGAGGGAGTCGCCCCCCCGCGGGGCCGACGACGGGATCGAGCCGATCTCGCCCGATCTGATGGCGACCCCTCTCGATTTCTTCTTCGCCGAGCACTTCCGGCACCGCCAACTCTGCGGGCTGATCGACCAGTTGAGCACAGCGACCTTCTTCGATCCGGGGCCGATTGCCGAGGTGGTGGATTTCCTCCGTTTCGAGGCGCCGATCCACATCATCGACGAAGAGGAAGATCTCTTTCCTTTGCTGCGCCGCCGTTGCCTTGCCGAGGACGAGGTGGAGGGCGTGCTCGGCGTGCTGTCGGCCGAACATAAGGTCGACGGCCTGCTTGGCCGCGCCGTCCGGACCTGGCTTGAACACTGTCTCGACACGCGCACCGCGCCCGGCGCCCAGCTCGACGGACGCCGCGAGCTTGTCGCCTTCGCCACCCAGGAGCGGCGTCACCTGGCGCTGGAGAACGCCGTGGTCCTTCCGATCGCGCGCCAGCGCCTGACGCCCGAGGATCTGACCGGCCTGGCCCGGCGGCTGGCCGCGCGGCGTGGCATGGCGCCGCCGGAGCGAGGCGCATGATCGCCGAGTTGTTCGACCGCAACCTGCGCTGGGCCGCCGGTCGCACGCGGATGGATCCGGAATACTTTCGCCGGCTGGCCGGTCAGCAGGGCCCCGAATATCTCTGGATCGGCTGCGCCGACAGCCGCGTGCCGGCCAACGAGATCGTCGGCCTCGATCCGGGCGAGCTGTTCGTCCACCGAAACGTCGCCAACCTCGCCCCGCCGCAGGACGCCAACTTTCTGTCGGTGCTGCAGTTCGCGGTCGAGATCCTGAAGGTGCAACACATCATCGTCTGCGGACACTATGGTTGCGGCGGTGTCCGGGCGGCCGTGTCTGGCCAACGCCACGGGCTTATAGATCACTGGCTCCAGCCGGTGGCCTGTCTCTGCCGGCGCGACTCGGTCGAGCTTGATGGCATCCTCGACTTCGACGCACGGGTGAACCTCGTCTGCGAACGCAACGTCCTGGCCCAGGTCGGCAGTCTCGCCGACAACCCCTTCGTCCGGGACGCCTGGGGGCGGGGACAGCCGCTATCGATCCACGGCTGGATCTATTCCATCCAGGACGGCCTGCTGCGGGACCTGGAAACGACGATTGAAAACGTTGCGGACGCTACCGGTGGAGGGCCGCCCGCACCGAAAACCCGGCGGGGCCGGCCGCGCAGGGAGCGGGCGGAATGACGCGGGACCTTCTGGTCGTGGTTCTGGCCGGCGGAGAGGGGCGACGCATGGGCGGCGGCAAGCCGCTGCGCCTGTTCCGGGGCCGGAGTCTGATTTCGCACGCGCTCGACCGGGCGCATGGCTGGTCGTCGAAGGTCGCGGTGTCTGTGCGTTCGCCCGATCAGGTGGGTCCGATCGCCACGCCGGTGCTGCTGGACGATCCGGACATTGACGGCCCGTTGGCCGGCCTGTCGGCGGCGCTGACCTTCGCGGGCCAGGAGGGGGCATGTCGCCTTCTGACGCTGCCCTGCGACATGCCTCTGCTCCCCGACGATCTGGCGCGACGACTGGGCGGGGTCCTCGTTCCCGGCGCGGGGGCTGCGCTGGCCTTCTGCGCCGGCCGGCTGCACCCGGTTTGCGCGGTCTGGGACGTTGCGGTGCAGGCTGAACTGCCCGCCTACCTTGCCACGGGGCGATCATCGCTTCGAGGCTTCGCCGAGATTGTCGGCATGGCGACGGTGGTTTGGGACAACGGGTCTGCTCCGGCCTTTGAAAACATCAACACGCCGATAGACCTGGCCCGCCTATCGGGCGGCGCGCGCAGCTAGGGCGCCGTCCCCTTGGCGCTGCTGCAAGGCGATTTTCGGCAATGTCGGTTAGGCGGCGTCTCGCCATGGCGAGGCAAGAATGATCTCTTGCTCACGCAGTGCGTCCTCGCGGCGACAATCTCTGCGCACTGCGGGAAAAGATTCGTCGGACAATCAACCACTTGCGAAAGTCGGGCTAGCCCGATTTTTTATGCTGTAAAAACAAATGGTTGACCAGATGGGCGCGGGGCGTACTGTGCCCTCGTCCCCTCGGGGATGCTGTCGCCCAGGCTGAGGGGCAGTGGCCGTGGCGTAACCGGAATGGTGCGCGTGACGGAAAGGTCTTGCGGCAGAGGGCCCCTCCCTCCGGCCCTGGTCAGAGCGTAACGCCGCCACACGGCTCTGATCAGGTCGCGACCCACCCAATCCCACAACCAACCGCACTCCCGCAGCTGCGGGAGGATGGAGACCTGTGATGTCACGACCAAATGGCGCCCATCTGCTCGCGTTCCATCAAATCCTTCGCCGCTGGGCGGGAGAAATTAGGGGCGCTTTGTTCATCGTCGCCTTCAACCATGGCTACTATCCAAGCCTTCGCGTCACGAAGCGGTCCTATGGCCGTTTCGATGCGATCATGCGGGTCAAGGAAGGGCGAGAGCCCGAATGGCGGGGCTCGATCCGCGTTCAGGCCGACGACCTGTGGCTGTTCCTCACCTGGGATCCTACCAGCGGCATCCTTCGTCCCCGAACCGATAAGCTTGATCTGCCAGGACGGGACCTGTTCGGCCGTGGCTAAGCAGTGCGCCTCTGTCACCAGGATCGGCGACCACGGCGCTGGCCGCCGCCGTTCGAACCACAGGCTGGAGATCGAGCATGTGCCGATCGGCAGTCTGCAAGCCGATCCCAACCCCCAGCGCAAACACAGCGAGCGTCAGATCGCAAACCTTATGGGCGCGATCCGCCAGTTCGATATCGTGCGACCGCTGCTGATCACCGACGACGGCTTCGTGATCGACGGCCATGGCGTCCTTGAGGCGGCTCGGCGCCTGGAAATCGAAGAGATTCCGGTTGTCCGCGTCGGCGGGTTCTCACGGACCGAGCTGCGCGCGCTCTCCATGGCGCTCAACCGTCTCGGCGACCATGCAAAATGGGACCATGACGTCTTGCGGGCCGACTTCATCGCCTTGCGGGCCGATCCGGAGATCGAGTTCTCCTTCGACGTAACCGGTTTCGACCAGGTGTTCATCGACACGCTGACGCTGGAGGCAGTTGAGGAGGCCGAGCAGGACGATGTACCGGATGTCGATGCAGGGCCCGTCACCAGCCGCTTGGGAGAACGGTGGCTTTGCGGCCGCCATGTCATCGCCTGCGGCGATAGCCGTGACCCAGCGATCTATCCCGGCCTGATGACCGGGCTGCTGGCCCAGATGGTGTTCGGCGATGTGCCTTACAACGTCAAAATTCGCGGCAACGTCTCGGGGCTGGGCAGGGTCGCCCACGAAGAGTTCGCCATGGCATCGGGAGAGATGTCGCAGGCTGAGTTCACCGCCTTCCAAACCGTGATCTTCAAGAACTGCGCTGACGTGAGCGTGGACGGCGCGCTGCACTACTATTTCATCGACGGACGTCACGTTGGCGATCAGATCACGGCCGGCAAGGCCGTCTTCGGCGACATGAAGCAACTCGTCGTCTGGGTGAAGCCAGCCGGCGGCATGGGTGGGTTTTACAGAAGCCGCCATGAGCTGGTGACCATCTGGAAGGTCGGTGACGCAGCCCACGTTAATAACTTCGGACTGGGCGGCACGGGGAGATACAGAACAAATGTCTGGGAGTACCCAGGCTACGCCAGCTTTGGCGCGGACCGGGACGAAGCGCTGTCCTGGCACCCGACCGTCAAGCCGGTGGCGATGATCATGGATGCCATCCTGGACGTCACGCGGCAGGACGACGTGGTCCTGGATCCATTCGGCGGATCGGGAACGACCCTGATCGCGGCGGAGCGAACCAACCGGGTGGCGAGACTGATCGAGATCGACCCTCAGTACGTCGATGTCACTCTGAAACGGTTCATCGCGCTGACCGGCGAAGAGCCTGTGTTGGCCCAGACCGGCGAGGCCTTCTCTCAGGTTCAGGCGCGACGCGGTGGCGAGGGGCCGGGTGCGCTCTCCCCGAGCGGGGCCGGCGATGCGGACGACTGGGATATCGCCTGATGGCCAGGACCAGACCGCCCCGTCCCCTGACCGATGAGCAGAAGGCCGCCGTGGCCGTGGCCGAGTACAGCAAGGGGTTCGCCAAGCCCCCCAAGGAGCGGCAGTTTTCGCCTGGCGTGTCTGGCAATCCCGGCGGCCGCCCCAGGGGCACACGGTCCATGCGCACCCTGCTGGACGAGATGCTGGAGAACCCGGTGACCATCAGCGTCAAGGGCGTCCAGCGCCAGGTCAGCGCCAAGGAAGCGGTGCTGAACCGTCTGCTGATGATGGCCCTGACCGGCAAGGCCCAGGACG
>Ga0172380_10001091_pt1 | contig 48198 bp, 78 predicted proteins | sample Leawe162metaG_FD_119747 | JGI IMG/M metagenome (GOLD analysis project Ga0172380, IMG submission 119747) | Leachate microbial communities from a municipal landfill in Southern Ontario, Canada - Leachate well 162 metaG | ecosystem: Engineered > Solid waste > Landfill > Unclassified | place... | reverse complement strand
CCTCATGGGTGCCCTGCTCCCTCTCCGCGAAAATGCGAAAAAATACGATACAGCCATATTTATCCCAGACCTCCACGCACTCACGAGTATCCGAGATGGAAAAGTATTGAACGAAAATATCCGCAACGGACTCATCTCCTATCTCGCGGTCCTTGGTCGCGATACTGAGGTAACGATTTTCCGACAGTCAGATATTATTTGATTAAATAAACTCGAATGGATTCTCAGTTGTTTTACGCCGTATTCGCTTATGGCAAGAGCACATACATTTAAAGATTTTCAACAAGTAAGAGATGAAACTTTATTAATGATTGGAACAGCCAAGTGAATAATTATAGCAGACAAAAAAATTAAAGCTGACCTTCCAGATATAAAGCTGATTGGTTTTGATAGAGATGAGCAAGAGAAAAATATTCAAGAGAAACAAAAAGAATTAGAAGTACAAACTAAGAGGTTCAATGAAGATTTAAGTATGGGTATTTTTGATTACCCAATCCTGATGGCGGCGGATATTATCGGCTATGATTGTGATGTGGTGCCAGTTGGCAAGGATCAGCTCCAGCATCTCGAGATGGCACGCGATATTGCTCGCTATGTGAATCATCACTACAAGGCCGAGATCCTCGTCGAACCAAAACCAATCATTGATGATGCGATTGCTGTCATCCCTGGTCTCGATGGTCGCAAGATGAGCAAGTCGTACAACAACTATATCAGCATGTTTGAGGGCTCAGCTGATTTGAAGAAAAAAATTGCGACAATTCCAACCGATTCTCTCGGACTCGATGATCCAAAAAATCCTGATACTTGTAATGTGTTTGCTCTCATTAAAACTTTCTGAGAGAAAAAAGAAGTCGAGGAAATCCGTGCGAAATATCTCGCAGGTGGCTACGGATACTGACATGCCAAATGAGACCTTCACACCATTCTCGACCGATTTATCGCACCATATCGCGATGCGTATGCTGAACTCAATAAGCTCTCCGATGAAGAACTGTTCGAGCCAGTCCGACGCGGAAATGTGAAGATGCAGGCTCGACTCGATGAAGTCATGGAGCGAATGAAAAAATATATCGGAGTCTAGCCCATGAAACAATTTCTCCGCCAAACAAAGTCAGCTCTTCTCCTCGTATGTTTGCGAGTTTTTGGGATGATTCCTGGAATAGGGAGTAAACCTCGCCAGAGCGCATCACTCATTCATTTCCGTCGTGAGCCGGTCAAGTTTTTCTGAATGCATGAATTCGAGGGTGTTTCTCTGCTCTTCCTCACGGATCCACATATCGGAGGAAGTATCGACCACATAGCGGCACAAACTGCTCATGGTATCCAGATGCTCCTCGCGAGTGCGAGAAAGGAGACGACGCTGGTCCTGCATGGAGGTGATTTTGTTTCTGCTCATGGTACCAAGAAAACACTTTCTTTTGAGCATTTTGTCGAAGTTGCAAAAAAACTGTTTCATGGACTTGAGTCATTCCGTCATTTTGGCGTTGTTGGCAATCACGATGATGAAAATGCTGATTTCGGCTACACACGCGCGTGGCTCGAGGACAAGATGCAGGTCCATTTCCTCACAGAAGTACGCCATGCAAAGAAGATTTTTATCAACGACAAGAGTCTCTGCATTCATGGTATTCATACGCTCTGACGACACCTTCATCGCATGCCAAAAAAAGAGAGAAATATGATTCTCGATCAGTATATCTACACACTCGACTCGACACATAATGACCTCAATATCGTCCTCCTCCACAATCCTGACGGTCTCGAGTTTCTCCTCCAGCGTCTCCGCGCTACAAAGCAATCTATTACGACGCCGACACTCTTCCTCGCTGGACACACGCATGGTGGTATGGTAAATCTCCCATATCTACGAAAGATTGGTCTCATGGCTTCACGCACGGCATTTACTCGGTACAAGGGGTGGTATTGGCCAGAAGGGAAGTACGCTGAGACTGGCAATTGGAAACTCTATGTCTCGACTGGTATGGGGAATAGTCCAGGATTTGATTTCCGTATGAATGCCGATCCCGAAGTAGTCCTCTTCACATTCTAAATTATGAAAAAAACTGCCGTATTTCTCTGACGATTCCAGCCATTTCATATCGGACATATGAGTATCGTGGAGAAAATTCTCACAGACTACAATCGCCTCGTACTCGTTATTGGTTCAGCAGAAAAATCGTGAACAGAGGATAATCCATGGACCCTTCAGGAACGCGAAGAAATCATCCGTGCGAGCATCCCCCTCGAGCTCCAAGAACGCATGGATATCGTCTGACTCGCAGATACCACAGATGACGACGAGTGGTGCGAGAATTTGAAAAAACTTCTCCAACATTGATCATTGCACATTGATCATTGCACATTATTCACCGGCAACGAATGGGTGCGAGACATTTGTGCACGACACGGTATCCAAACCGAGTGGATTGATTCCTATCAGATAGATATCTCCGGGACGAAAATACGAGAGATGATACGAAATGAGCGGGATGTCAGTAAATTCACCATTCTTTAGTTGCTAAAAAATATTTCAACATAATATATATTTATACGATATATTATTATGGATGAAAAAAGAAATCCTGTTGATGGAGATTTATGAACAAGTACCGTCATGACGGGTGCCGGGCTTCTTGTTTTTCTCAAAAACTCTGGTGTAGATGTTAATATAGCTATCGAGAATGCACTCAAAGGAGCTAATGTTAAAATAAAACCCGAGGCGGTTATTGAGAGAATTCTTGAAGATAGAGACGGTATTTTGTCTCGTTATTTTAATCGCCCAAAACACTCTTCATCGAAAAAATCTTCAGATTCTGTTAGTAAACTCACCGAAGGCTTTCAAACATTTGTTCTAGATGTTTTGATCCATAATAAGAGGCCACAACAATTTACACCAGAAGTTATTCCTCAGTCTCAATCTGAAGAAGAATCTCCTCTTGACGCAGTCACGAGAAACATATATTCTATTGCACTTCGCTGGTCAGAAAATTATGATCAACTATCAGATTTAATCCCAGATTTTTTAGAGTTACTTCGTGAATCATATGAAAATCCAAAACCAGGATCCCCTGAAGACTATGATTTTGACGACCCTGATTCAGATGACTATGAAGATAACGGGGGCGTCAGAACTCAGGCATTAGAGAATGAGGATGAAGAGGAAGAGGAAGAATACATCCCCTACCCGATATTAAATACACTCGTGAGTGTAGTTGATATTTTGAGTGGGAAAACTGTCTCCACAGGCATAAAAATTCGTGATGCTAAAAATAAAGAAAGGATATGAGACTATATTCATCAGCTTAAAACCACTCTTTCTCTTCTAGAAAAGATTTATAAGCTCCGATGGTCATTATTTTTTTATTACCCAGAGTGACCGAATTCAATAGGAGTGAAAATAAAAGATGCTACTGGTGCAATCAATATTTATTTAGAAGAATTTAGTGATTTAAATTTACAGCAATCTTGGTGGGAACGCATGCTAGCTCGAATTAAACGGAAAGGTATTTAGTGTGTAAAAATCCCCTCTGAATTAGAGGGGATTTTTTTTATTGAGAGAAAACTATTTCTTCTCGTCTTCTTCAACTTCTGCTTCGACAGTTGGCTCTTCATTTGAGCCTTCGTTATTCACATTTTCTTTTACATTGACACCATCGTCAGCTCCTGGAGCAGCGTAAATAGCCTGTCCGATTTTCATCATGATCTCGCTGAGAGGATTACTTGCTTCCTCGATCTGTGTTTTTGTAGCTTCTGGATTTTCGAGAACAGTTTTGAGAGCAGCGAGTTTTTCTTCAGCTGTTTTCTTGTCCTCTTCATTGATTTTATCTGCGTTGTCTTTGAGAGTTTTTTCTCCTTGATGTACGAGAGATTCTGAGAGATTTCGTGCTTCGACGACTTCTTTTTTCTCCAGATCCTTGTGACGATTTGCTTCCGCTTCTTTGACGAGATTTTCGACTTCTTCTTTGCTCATACCACCACTATTCTGGATGGTAATTTTTTGTTCTTTACCAGTGCCCTTATCCTTCGCTGAAACAGAGAGAATACCAGACGCATTGATGTCAAAAGTCACTTCCACCTGAGGCACTCCGCGAGGAGCTGGGACAATACCCTCGAGGATAAATCGACCGAGTGATTTATTATCCTGAGCCATTTCTCGTTCACCCTGGAGGACATGAATCTCGACGCTTGGTTGATTATCCTGAGCCGTTGAATAGACCTGAGATTTACTCGACGGGATAGTCGTGTTTCGCTCGATCATACGCGTCATGACGCCACCGAGAGTTTCAATACCGAGAGAGAGTGGTGTGACATCGAGGAGGAGGACATCACGGACATCACCAGCGATGATACCAGCCTGGACTGCAGCACCGATAGCGACTGCTTCATCTGGATTAACAGAAGAATTTGGTTTCTTTCCGAAGAATTGTTCTACTTTTTGGAGGACCATCGGGACACGAGTCGAACCACCGACGAGGATGACTTCGTCAATTTGATTTGCTTGAAGTCCTGCATCAGAGAGGACTTTTCGACATGGCTCGATACTTCTCTCCACGAGGTCAGCGATGAGCTCTTCAAATTTTGCACGCGTGATTTTGACGAGGAGATTTTTTGGACCACTATCATCCATCGTGATGTAGGGGAGATTGATTTCTGTTTCTGTTGCAGTTGAGAGTTCTTTTTTTGCTTTTTCAGCTTCATCACGGACTCTCTGGACAGCCATTGGGTCTTTCTTGAGATCGATACCTTGGTCCTTCTGGAATTCTGCGATGACATATTCAAATATTCTCTGATCAAAGTCATCACCACCGAGATGTGTATCACCGTTGGTTGCGAGCACCTCAAATGTTCCTTCACTTCCAATCTCGAGAATAGAGATATCAAATGTTCCTCCACCGAAATCGTAGACCGCTATTTTCTCATCTTTCTTTTTATTGAGACCATAGGCGAGTGCTGCAGCAGTCGGTTCATTGACGATACGTTTTACATCGAGACCAGCGATTTTACCAGCGTTGATAGTTGCCTGTCTCTGGTCATCGTTGAAATACGCAGGAACCGTGATAACCGCTTCTGTCACAGGTTCACCGAGATATTTCTCAGCGTCTTCCTTGAGTTTCATGAGGACATGAGCCGAGATTTCCTCAGGACGGGCGCTTTTACCATTAAATGTTATGAGAGATTCTCCACCAGGACCAGCAGTTACCTCATAAGGAACATTGGCGATTTCTGAGTCGACTTCACTCTTTTTACGACCGATAAATCGTTTCGCAGAAAAGATAGTTTCCTTTGGATTTGTCACAGCTTGTCGTTTTGCCGGAGTACCGACGATGATTTCACCTTTTTTGTTCGCGACAACCGAAGGAGTCGTACGATTACCTTCTGCATTTGGGATGATTTTTGCTTCTCCACCTTCCATAAAGGCGAGTGCAGAGTTGGTCGTCCCGAGATCGATACCAATAATTTTTCACATAAAATAAAGGGTTAAAATGTATTTACCCACCCATTATAACAAACTTTTTTTCCAATGCAAATATTTTTAGCACCAAAAGTGTTTAGGTGCTAATATTGATGTTTTATCGCGGAAGAATGACCCCTGTTGCCTCTCTTATATCTTCTTGAATTGCTTCAACCTGTGATGGTTTTCGGAGGATTGTCACATGGTATCACTCTTCATCTATACCTACTAGACCTTCTCTATAGCGGAACATAAAAGACTCATCAGAGTATCCCTTGTTAACGAGAACCTCTTCACTGAGAGGCTTATTATCTGAACCAATTCTTCTGAATGCGATGTAGCATCATTCTGGACGCAGCGCTGCATCTGTGATTTCTGCTAACTCTTCTGGATTTTTTAATTCTTTTTTACCTTTTGGATCATCTGTTAGTGGTCATATTCTATGATGAAATATACAGTCCCAACGAGACTCTCATGCTTTGAGTAAATTTTCCCAAGAATATTTCACTATATTTTTCGATTCATCAGTTGTGGCGTTCTCGTTCACTCCTATATCTAAATTTTGTCCAGCAATGAATTGTTCTATATGTTTCCTATCTTCATCACCGTATCTCTCATCTATTCACCAAGCATGATGATTTGCTGTTCAGTCTAGATTGATTGTGTCCGTGAGTTTCCTGAGATAGTCTATATTTGCATGTCCGTAGAAGTTTCCTCAGCCTATTTCGAGGATATTTTTTCCTTTGGGCTTTTCATCTATCACAAGAGTTTTAATTATATGCAGCAGGAACGGATATCCTGTAATCTTGGATCTACTGAGTTCAGGATTTTCCTCTATCATCTTTTTTTGGTCGAAGTCATCGCGCAAGAGGTAGACATAATCTGGACCCTTTCATTCGATGATGATATCGTTTCCATCTTGTAAAGTTTGGGCAGGTATTGCAGTATTCATAATTTTAGATTTGTTGTTGTACGAAGTGATGACCACAGCCACGAGCGACTATTTCGGCGACATCACCGACTATGCGTATCGTGCCTTGCGGCGTGCTGAGTGTGCAGACGCTGGACTGTTTTCGAGGAGTAAATGTGTAGCTCAACACCTGAATCCATGGAATGCAAAATGATCGATGAAAAGGAAGCCAATGAGTCGGGCGAAAAGCAATGCCATACTCTTCTATACCGACGCGGACACAGCGATTATAGCTTCAGAATTTTTTGAGACCAACTGCAGATGCTATATCTGTGTCATTTGTCACCTCTCTCCGAAATAGTTTTTGCCATCGACTCCATCCGGCCACATGAAAAGTGACCCAAGAGAGTATTGGCCACAGGACGAGAGCCCAGAAGAGAAGCATGAGAAATACTTTCATATACTCATTATATCACAGATAATTCGTTATTGCAAGAGCGTGCACACCAGAATCTAGACCAGACCACCACACTCTCAAATGCAACTCACCAGGCTTGAATATTGCTCATATTCTCTATACTGCATCTGACTCAATTACCCCAGAAATCTATGAAAAAAACTCTTCTCGCGCTCCTCAGTTTCCTCACATTATCGGGCTCTGCCTACGCTCTCGTCTATCTCAACTATGCCGAATATCTCGCTGACAAGCATGTCATCGTGAGACAGCGCCCTATTGAGAATTATGCCCTCTCAGACCGAGTACTTCGCCAGGAAGTCGTCGGCATCGCTCTACGGCTCACTGCGGGGAATTTCAGAAATATCGAGACGATAGTCCTCCCAGATCCCTACACATGTGAAAATGTATTTATCGATGTGGGACAAAATACGCCAAATTCATGGGCATGTCGATCAGTGGAGATAGCGGCAAAACACGGCATCATCACCAAAAATAATAATCATTTCCGACCAGAGCATGATATCACACGTGCAGAAGCTATCGCAATGGTCCTCTCAGGTGTCAAACTCATGCCAAAAACTGACAACTCACGACCGTGGCAAGAAGTTGTGATGGAAACTTCAGAAAAATTGGGTATACTCCAGGAATGAGTCACAGCGACCGATGAAAAAATCACTCGATGAGAGCTCTTCTACGTCGTCAGCAACATCATCAAATATCTCTACAAGCAGGAAATCATCTACATAGATAGCCTCGCCCAATAAATACCTCCATATGGCCAAAAAAGAAGAAGCTCAATACTGAGCAAGTCAGATTCAAGTTCTCGAAGGACTCGAAGCAGTCCGAAAACGACCAGGGATGTACATCGGCTCGACCGACGCACGAGGCCGTGATCATCTCGTGAAGGAAATAGTCGATAACTCCATCGATGAAGCCCTCGCAGGTCACTGTACGCATATCACGCTCCGCCTCACGGATGATGGAGGCTGTCTCGTCGAGGATAATGGTCGAGGTATCCCAGTCGATATTCATACCAAGACAGGACTCTCAGCACTCGAGACAGTCATGACGGTCCTCCATGCCGGTGGTAAATTCGGAGGCGATAACTCAGGATACAAAGTCTCAGGAGGTCTCCACGGAGTTGGTGCGTCAGTCGTCAATGCCCTGTCATCTCGCACAGAAGCGACCGTCTGGAAAGATGGATTTGAATACTTCCAAGCCTACGAACGAGGTAAACCCGTCGCACCAGTCAAGAAAATCGGAGCGACAGATCATGCCAATGGTACACGAACCCAGTTCTGGCCAGATAAAGACATATTTGAGGATATCGTGTTCGACTTCAGCTACATCAAAAAAGACTTCCGAGAACGAGCCTATCTCACTCGCGGTATCACGCTCACAGCCATTGACGAGCGAAGCGGAAAACAAGACCGAATTCGCTACTATTTTGAATGAGGTCTCAAGTCCTACATCACCTATCTCAACCGTCATCATGAGTCTATAGGAGATATATTTTGTACCGATAATCTCGTCGACCATGTTTCAGTCGAGGTCGCACTCCAATACCGCAAAGATGATTATTCAGAGCATCTCACGAGCTTCGTGAATAATGTCATCACACCAGGAGGAGGAACACACATGACGGGTTTCCGCACAGCACTCACCAGAACAATCAATAAATACGCTCGCGAGAAGAATTTCCTCACAGAAAAGGACACCAACCTCACCAACGAAGATGTCGCAGAAGGTCTCACGGCGATAATCTCGGTGAAGGTCCCAGAACCACAGTTCGAATGACAGACAAAGGACAAGCTCGGAAATTCAGAAGTTCGTGGAATTACCGATAAGTCAGTTGCGGAAACACTCAGCGATTTCCTCGCAGAACAGCCAAAAACTGCTAAATCTATCATCGATAAATGTTTGCTTGCGAGCCGTGCTCGTATGGCAGCTCGCTCTGCTCGAGAGACCATTATCCGCAAGGGCGCACTTGAGTGACTTACTCTCCCAGGTAAACTCGCCGACTGTGCGAGCAAGGATCCATCAAAATCAGAGCTCTACATCGTCGAGGGAGATTCAGCGGGTGGATCAGCAAAACAAGGACGAAATCGTGATATCCAGGCTATCCTCCCACTCCGAGGAAAGATACTCAATACTGAACAGGCAAGAATCGATAAAATATTCCTGAACGAACAAATCAAAAACCTCATCACCGCTATCGGTTGTGGTATTAGTGATACCTTTGACATCGCAAAAGCTCGCTATCATCGTATCGTCATCATGACGGATGCCGATGTGGATGGTGCGCATATTCGTACACTGCTTCTCACATTCTTTTACCGATTTATGCGTCCGCTTATCGATATCGGATATCTCTATATCGCGCAGCCACCACTTTACAAGCTCGCACGTGGTAAAGAAGTCTGGTATGCCTATTCAGAGGAAGAAAAACTCGCAATCATCGAAAAACACGAAGTCAAAACAGAAGGAATCCAGCGCTACAAGGGTCTCGGTGAGATGAATCCTGAACAGCTCTGGGAGACAACTATGGACCCCGAGCGACGCGTCATGGCACTCGTCACGATAGACGATGCAGAAGCAGCCGACGAAGTATTCCGCATTCTCATGGGCTCAGAGGTCCCACCACGTCGTCGATTTATCCAGTCCCGAGCGAAGAGTGTGGCAAATCTGGATATATAAATTGACAATATAATTTATATATATTATAATAATGTATATGAATCAAGTAGGAAAATGAGAAGGAATGGGTATTTCTGATTTCTCTATTGAACCACGGAAGTGAAAAACTCCCTGGGAAAATATGACTCCAGAGCAGCAAACACAAAGAACTTGACGACTCTCTCAGCTACATGAGAGGGTTATGGAAACGACTCTCTCAAGTTTTGTTGGAGAGTGATTTTCTGATGGCAGTGGAAGCTCGGTATTTCTCTCTTTCTGAAAAGATTGGTGAGTACTTTGGTATAATAATCCAGAGAAAGCACGGAAAATACATAGTCACTATATATTTTGTACAGATGTTTTAAGAGAGGCGAATCGTAGCGGACTTATACATGCAATTTTTGAGCCAGTATGGATGCATCCGGAAAATTCTCGTCCCTACCTCGTAAGAGCAATGCCTGGTGATACTTTTGATAACTTTTTTCATGATTTGCGCTCGCGAGAAAAGCTTATTTACAAGAATTTCTTTTGGAAAATTCTGAACCCATATCTCAAAGAAGCTATTCGGAGTCTCCATTTTACTGATGAAAAAAAACAATTTGATCTCAAATCAGAAAATTTACTTATAAACCCTCTTTTGAGAGATATTCTTCAAGAGAAATCAACTCTGGATCAATTAAGAAACATCCTTAAACAGCAGTGAGAAAATAGGCAAGAAAGCTTCTTCTCTCTTCTGCATAATTGGTATGAAAGGGGAGCTCGCATATATCTATTTGATTATGGAACTTGGACCAAGCCAGATGGAACTGATAAATATGGAAAAATGGATAAAAACAGGGATGGGGATTTGCCTTCTTACGAATAATAGGGCATACTACGAGGGATGTCATGGATACACTACATAGTTGCTTTTGCACTCGGATGTCTCGCTGCTCTCCTCATTGGCCTCCTCATGAGCATGACGGGCGCGTCGACGACTATTGATGCCTGGATGCTTTCTTTTACTGTCTCTGGACACGATGTAGGGGACAGGATGAATATGTTTATCAGGAGTTTCCTCGAGAATTCGAGTATGCAGGGTATCACTGGTTTTAGCTATCTCATAGGACATAGTATCTCTGAGGAAATAGTGAAATTTGTGATGTTTTACATTGCTTTTCAGATTATGAAGCCGAGTTCACTACGGGAGATCATTCTCTTGGGTATCTCTGTTGGTGTGTGATTTGCGGTGTGTGAGACGGTTGGATACTATGATGTCATGCCTCTCTATCATCTCCAGAGTGTCTTTCTCAGGAGTATCGGTCACGGTCTCTTCACGGGACTCCTCGCCCTCCTCTTTGGATGGGGGTATTTTTCACAGCTACGCTGGATAGATGCCTGAGCGAGAGTCAATATCACTACCTGGATTATGCGATATTCTGAGCTGGCGTTACTCATATTCTGGAGCATTATCTGACTCTTCCTCGCTGCCTGTCTCCACGCGCTCGTGAATATACTGACCGTCGTCGGTGCTCAGATAATTGCTATTCTCATGCTCATGGTCATATGGTCACTCTTTATCGGCGTACTCGTACGGCCTGAATCTCGGCGTCCGTATGGTGATATCATCCGAGAGATGGATCTACTCCAGACTATTACTGAGGCCCGAGAAGACCTCGATGAAATAGAGAAACTCACACATACGACTGGCTACAAAAAGCAACAAAAGACTCATTTTCAGAGGAAACAATTTGCAAAAAGATAAATAGTACTACAATTCCCCCGTCTGAGGCTTCACTCGGATTTTACTTTCTCATTTTTTACTATGAAGCATGAACAAAAAAAGGAGATAATCAGCAAGTACGCTCGTGCAAAGGGTGACACTGGTTCTCCAGAAGTACAGATAGCACTTCTCACTGTCCGTATTGATTCTCTCACTGAGCATCTCAACGAACACAAGAAAGATAACCATTCTCGTCGCGGACTTCTCGGTCTCGTCCAGAAGCGTCGTCGTCTCAAGAACTATCTCCAGAAGACAAATCCAGAAGCATTTAAGAAAGTAGTAGAAGAATTCGAAGGCGCAAAAGTCGCTAAGAAAACTGCGAAATCTGAGAAATCTGCTGCAATCAAAGCAGAGAAAACAGGTAAAAAAGCTGCTCCAAAAAAAGAAAAAGTAGAAAAGGCTCCAAAAGAAGTCAAAGAAACAAAAGCGAAAAAAGCTCCAGCAAAGAAAACAGCGAAGAAGAAATAATTTCTCACTTCAAAAAATACTCCCCGCGGGGAGTATTTTTTTGTAAATTATTCGTATACTGCCTGCATGAAATGGGAATCATATCTCATCTGACGACCAAAGATATTTGTCATCATGGTCATGGTTATCGTGCTTCTCCTCGCAGGAGTAGCGATTTTTCGACTGCCCTATATCTCCTACACAGGAGAAAAGATGGTTTTTACCCCACTCGATATAGACCTCAATCGTCTAGACTTCGCAGCGGAGAGGCTTCCTCTGGATCCCCTCGTCAATCCTCGCGGCCGAGAAAAACTCGAACGCGAAATGCTGGTCACACACCTCACTCTCTACCAATTCCTCCTCTACCACAAATACGCTCGCTCGTACTTTCCCTACATAGAATCATATTTTCATGAAGTCGGTATCCCAGAGGATTTCAAATATCTCGCAGTCGCTGAGAGTAGTCTCAAAAATGATGCAGAGAGTCATGCAGGTGCACGAGGCATCTGGCAGCTCATGCCTGATACGGCTCGTCGTTATGGCCTTCGCGTAGATAATGAGATAGATGAGCGACTCCACTTCGAGAAGGCGACACGCGTCGCAGCGGCCTACATCCTCCATCTCTACAAACTCTTCGATAACTGGACTCTCGCAGCTGCGGCATACAATCGCGGTGAAAATGGTCTCCAGAGGGATCAGTCTGCGCAGCCCCAGGCTCGGACTTATTATGATCTCGTGCTCAATGGTGAAACGGGAAACTATGTCTACCGCATTATTGCTATCAAATACCTGATGCAGAATCGCTGGAAGATTCTCACTCCCGAGACACTCGGGCAGGTCTTTGAAATTCCTGAAACAAAAATGAGAATTATCGACTGACCTATTCTCGACCTCCGTATCTGGTGTCTCAATAATGATATAGACTATCAGGAACTCCGTGAGCTCAATCCATGGATTCTCGGATACTCCCTCCCAGGAGGTGCGTGGGAAGTGAAGCTTTTTGTTCAGTAAGCCATGAATTCAAACCAACCCATACCAGAAGAATATACAGATGGTTATGTGATATTTATGGGGAATAGATTTGTCGTCGATAAGAGAGCTCTCATTCCTCGTCTAGAAACAGAAGAGCTCGTGAAATATTGCCTCAAATTTTTGGAGAAAAATCCACAAATTCAGACAATCGCTGACATAGGAACGGGGAGCGGTATTATTCCGATTTCTCTTCTGTCAAAAGCAGGAAGACCTCTCACAGTATTTATGACCGATATGAGTCAGGATGCGCTAGATTTGGCGGAAGAAAATTCAAAAAACATAGCAACAAAAACCCCCTTCTTGAAGGGGGATACCCACGATAGTGGGGAGGGGGATTTATTAAATTCAAATCCTTGAAGGGAATGGAATTTCACAGAAATACCATATCGCCCCGACCTCACAGAAAAAGCAAAAGAACTTCGAAAAAACATGCCTGGACCAGAAAAGAAAATTTGGTACTCAGTTCTGAGAAAAGATACATTCAAGTGATTGAGATTCCTTCGGCAGAAACCGCTTTTGGATTATATTGTCGATTTCTATTGTCATGAGTTATGACTTGTTATAGAGTTAGATGGATTTTCACATCATTGAGATGAGCAATATGATCAACAAAGAACTCAAAAGCTAGAACAGTATTGACTCACAGTCCTCAGATTTTCAAATGACGAACTCCTTTTTAGTTTTGACGATGTATGTGGAAAACTTGAAAAAAGTATTGAAAGTTTACAAAATAAATCCTCCACCCCTCGACAAGCTCGGGGCACCTCCTTCAAAAAGGAGGTCTCAGAGCCAATACAATTTCTTCAGTGAGATCTACTTCAGCCGCTTATTCGCGAGCTTTGAAATTCACCTCCAGAAGAGCTACTCATCACTGCCAATCTCCCCTATGTGCGAAAGGTCGAGATTAATTCGTGACTGATGCACGAGCCACGGATAGCGTTTCTCGGAGGAGTACAGACGGGTTTTGAGCTCTATGAGCGATTCTTCGAACAATTATTTGCCTGGAAAGAGAGGCCGAGGAAATGCCATGTTGTTATCGAGTTCTGACTCTGGCAGAGAGATATTGCAGAGACCGTTTTTATGTCCCATAATTGTTCGTACACTTTTTTTGCTGATTTGCGAGGTATCGAGCGATTTGCACATATTTGCCTTTCGAGGTAAGACGGGTACAATCTAGGCATGTCACATCTGTTTGAACAAAGCGCCGGAGGTATCGTCTATCGCCGTCATGGGGGTATGATAGAAGTACTCTTGCTCAAATGGAAAAATTCGGGCGGGAAGATAGTCTATACGCTTCCAAAGGGGCATACAAAGGATAACGAAGCGCCAGCCGATGCTGCTATCCGTGAAATTGCCGAAGAAACTGGACTCGAAGCATCGATGCTCCGTATCAAGAAATTTATCAAAACTATTTCATTTTCATTTACTGCGCGACACAAAACAGGACACCCGACGATTGACAAAGATGTCCATCTCTATCTCGTTGAATATCTCGGCACAAAGAAACCGATAGTACAAAAAGAAGAACGATTTGTGGGGTTCGTCTGGCTCACACCAGAACAGCTCAAAAAGGTAAAAATGAAACCTGCGGTGTATGAGATTGTCGAAGAGAACCGATGATTTATGTAGTCGCTTGCAACTTCTCTTCACTTTCATATACTCGCCTCGTTCGAATACAAAACAAATTAAACTTATTAAACTCTTGGAAATATGAACCTCAACTTCAAAAACAATCATATAGAGATCCACTCTGGTGATGCAAATTTCGTCCTCAATCCTGAATCAGTCGTTATCGACGATTATGTGATGGATTTTCCTGGTGAATTCGAGCGACGTGGTGTCTTTGTCGAGATTCGCGAAGCTGGACCAAACCTCCTCTACGTCATCACACTCGAAGGAAAAACACTCATCTATCTCCCAGAAGGGACTATTGCTGACAGTCTCGAGGCACTGCGAGATGTGAATAACAAAGACATGGTTATTTTCCCTGCGAGTGAAGCACTCTGGAAAACAGTGGAGACATGGGAAGCCTCTGTGGTCGTACCGTTTGGCGCGAAATCTGCAGAATTTCTCGCAAAGCTCGGACAAGCTGTCGAGGTGAGTGATTCAGCGTCAGTGAAGACAGCTGATCTCGAAGCAGAAACAACGAGATTTATAGCACTTGGTTAAAAAGTGAACAAAGAATCACAATAGCCCTTTTCGAAGGGCTATTTTTTAGCGCTTGCAATTCATAAATTTCATCTATAATCCTCTCGAATATATATACAATTGATGGCAGCAAATAACGCACCACATATCCTGTCTATCCCACCTCATGCTTTTGCAGAGAGCGGGTTCTGGTCTTCAGTGACCAATACAGTTTTTTCGACCTGGATTTTTGTCGTTATCGTCACGATTATCGCACTCATATTTTTTGCTGCAAGAAAGAAGAAATCATGATTTATACACACAACAGGATACCTCATCGTGAAGCACATGAAAGCATTCTTTGAGCCGCTCCTCGGACATAATCTGCCACTTGAGAAAAGTCTCTGGTTTGTGGGCGGTGTCTTCATCTATATTTTTGGGGCCAATCTCTATAGTCTCTTCCTCGACTGGATACTTGCGTTCCTCCCAGGACTTCATGACTACCTCCGACCTATCAATGCTGATATCAATACGACACTCGGTATGGCCGTCGTGATGATACTTCTCTCACACCTTATCATGATTCGTTTTCGATGATTCTTTGGGTATGTCGGACATTTCGCCTTTCACTTTCATGGTAAAAACATCGTAGAAAAAATTATTAGCGTCATCGTCGGTTGGCTCCACTTCGTGGGCGAACTAGTTCGTGTGCTCGCTCTCTCACTTCGTCTCTTTGGTAATATATTTGCAGGAGTTGTCCTGATTGGTGTCATGATTTGGTTGAGTGGTTTGATCTCTGTCGGGTTTCTCCCGATTGGTAATCTCATGGTCATACCATTCTATTTCCTCGAAATGTTTGTTTGATTTATACAAGCGATGGTCTTCTCGCTCCTTGTATCTATGTATTTCGCAGAAGCGTCTGAGCACGAAGCTCATTAATTTTATCACAAGCCTTTTAATTCTTAACTTTCTTTTATGAAAAAGCTTGCCCTTCTCTCTCTCGTAGCACCTGCAGCATTTGCTGCTGAAGAAGCTACTGTTGCTGTTGTTAGCTCTGGTCACGGTATCGATGTTCTCGGTATCGCTCTCGCTGTTGCTCTCTCAGCTCTCGCTATCGGTCTTATCGGTTTTGGTGCTGCTTCTGCTATCGGTCGTAATCCTAGCGCAGCTGCTGACATCAAATCTGCTACACTTCTCCCTATGGTCTTCGCAGAAGGTCTCGGTATCGTTGCTGTAGTCCTCGCTTTCGTTGTTGCATTCGTTAAATAATGAAGGAAATGAAGACAATGAATAATGATGAAAATGTTGTGGATTGTTAATATATCCCGCATTCCTTCATTCCGTCATTCCTTCATTCCGTCATTCTCTCACTATCTCATCATTCTCTTTCATGGACGCTTTCAATCTCTGATCTATGCTCATACAAATCGTGAATCTCGCGATTGTTCTCTTCGTGCTCAAGAAATTTCTCTTTACGCCGTATCTCGCTCTCGTCGAAAAAACAGAGCAAGATAAGAAGGAGATAGCAAGTGTGCACGAAACAGTGGCAAAAATCAGGAAAGATGCAGAAGCGGAGGCAACAAGTCTCGTATCAGATGCTCATAAAAAAGCATTTGAAATGCGCGAACATGCTGCGAAAAATGCTCAGAAAAATGCTGATGACATCGTCGTCCAGGCAGAAGAGCAGGCTCGCATCATCCGTGAACGCGCTGAGGGTGAAATAGTTGCTCTCGAGCAAAATTTTGCAAAGCGTATGAAGGATGGAGTCATGACGGCTGCTGTCGAACTCAACAAAAAACTTCTCGGGTCTTCTAATACTTCTCGAAAAGACTTCATGAAAGCACACCTAGAAGATGTCGTAAAATAATATGGAACTCGAAATACCAAACCTCGATAACCCGGTTCAGAGAAAAAAGCTCGTTCGTGCGCTGCAGATTTTTCGAAAACTTCGTAAAGTCTCTCGTACGCGTGCAGAAAAACTCTTTGCTCGGACACAGAGTGGTGTACTCGATTCTCTCATTATCACAGGACAACCGATTGAAAAAGACGAAGAGAAATATCTCTTCAATCTCTTTCGAAAATGTTTCCCACAGGCACACAAGCCTACTCTTTCTATAAACCCAAAGCTTCAATGAGGGGTCAGGATGTCGTATGGGGATGAGATGGTCGAATTGACGCTTAATGATTTAAAGATTTAGCATTTTGCGATTTATGAAAAAACTCTCTATCTTTTTTGCAGCGCTTTTTACAACTTTCTCTTTTGCTCTTTTAGATGTTCAAAATAGTCATTCTGTAGACCCGCAGGTAGCGATTGAACTGGATGCACAGATGGAGATATTAGTGAATGCTTTAAATGCTTCTGATGGAACAGCACTTTCTTCTCTGATGGGGAGCAATGCTACTGATGCTGTGAAAGAAATACCTATGAGATTGAAAGGAAATAAAATCGAATATATCATTGGCAATCCTAGCTATGAATCTCTTGATAATCAACAAATAAAGTCTACCTGGAAAGTTTCATCAACATCAACAGGCATCAATGGAAATGTATCCATTACAGGTCTTTCGCATAATGCTGTTTTTGAGAAACAAGGCAATGACTGGAGAATTGTTGATGGGAGTTTTGATCCGACGAGTTTAGCGGGTTTTTGATGGATATTTGGTTTAGTTTTTGGTATTATTGGACTTATTTTCATACCAATTGCTATTCTGTGGATACTTATGCTCATTCATGCAGCGAAGCATGATATTCATAATAAGACAACCTGGATTATTCTCATGTGTCTCATCGGCTTCCCTATATCAATTATCTACTTCTTCACAGAAAGAAAAAAATTTAATAAATCACTCCTAGCTAACACGAGCACACCCTCTACTGACGCATAACATATTTTTATTTTCCTTTTATGACTTCTATATCCTTTGATTCAGTCCTCGCGGACATCACCAAACAAATCCAGACTATGGATATGACACCTGAAAAGGTGCAGACATGAGTCGTCGTCTCAGTATGAGATGGTGTCGCTCGTGTTGACGGCCTCTCGGGCGTCACTTATAACGAGATGGTCGAGTTTGAATCTGGCGCTATCGGTGTCGCTCTCAATCTCGAAGAATTCTCAGTATGAGTCGTTATCCTCTCAGGATTTAAATCAATCAAAGAAGGTGAAACGGTCAAAGCTACTGGTCGTGTCATGGAAGTCCCAGTTGGAAATGCACTTATCGGTCGTGTCGTCGACGCTCTCGGTAATCCTATTGACGGCAGAGGTCCAGTAAAAGCTCTCGAAAAATACCCAACAGAACGAGTCGCAACAGGCGTCATGAGTCGTAAAGGTGTCCATGAACCACTTCAAACTGGTATCAAGGCTATCGATGCGCTCGTCCCAGTTGGTCGAGGTCAGCGTGAGCTCATCATCGGCGATCGTCAGACTGGTAAATCTCAGATTGCTATCGATACTATTTTGAATCAAAAAGGTCAGAACATGATTTGTGTTTATGTGGCTATTGGTCAGAAAGATGCAAAGGTGGTTCGTATCACAGAAGAACTCCGAAAAGCTGGAGCGATGGACTACACTATCGTCGTCAATGCTGGAGCTTCTGCTCCTGCTGCGATGCAATGGCTCGCTCCATATACTGGATGTGCTATGGCTGAGTATTTCATGCTCAATGGGAAGCACGCACTCATCATCTACGATGATCTCAGTAAGCACGCAAATGCATACCGAGAAATGTCTCTCCTCCTCCGACGCCCACCAGGACGCGAAGCGTATCCAGGTGATGTATTCTACCTCCACTCAAAACTCCTCGAACGATCAGCGAAGCTCAGTGACGAGCTCGGTGCAGGTTCTATGACAGCACTCCCAATTATCGAGACACTCGCCGGAGATATCTCAGCGTATGTCCCAACCAATGTCATCTCTATCACTGATGGTCAGATCATGCTCGCGACAAACCTGTTTAATTCAGGTGTCCGTCCAGCGATTAATGTCGGTCTCTCCGTCTCTCGTGTCGGTGGATCTGCTCAGACCAAAGCGATGAAATCTGTCGCAGGGACATTGAAACTCGACCTCGCTCAATTCCGTGAACTCGAAGCGTTCTCACAATTTGCCTCAGACCTCGATCCAGAGACTCGTGCTCAGCTCGAGAGAGGTCAGCGAATGGTAGAGCTTCTCAAGCAGGATGTCTATTCACCAGTCGTTATGGAAAAACAAGTCTGTATCCTCTACGCTGGTACAAAAGGATTCCTCGATTCTATCCCAGTTGCAGACATCAAAAAATTCGAAGAAGCTCTCTACTCTGCTCTCGATACAGAAGCGAGCATACTCGACACAATCCGCAGCAGTGGTAAGCTCGAAGATGCTACAAAGGCAGAACTCGAACTCATCATCAAAGCGGTGAAGAGTGATAGGGGTGTATAATTATAATTTTCAAAAATCATGCCTGCTGGAAAACAAATCCTCGACCGAATCAAGTCCGTCCGTAATACCGGGAAGATAACTCGTGCGATGGAGCTGATTTCTACCGTCAAGATGAAAAAGGCAGCGGATATAGCTCTCGGCGCTCGTCCATTTGCACTCGAAGCAAGCAATATATTTTCTCGTGTGACAGAAGAGATCAGCATGAGTCCCTACATCCAAGGCAAAGAAAAAAAGAGAAGGAAAAAGGATAAAGTCCTCATCGTCGTTATCACTTCCAATCGTGGACTCTGTGGTGCATACAATATGAATGTATTTCGAGAAGTACTCAAACACTCAAAAGGTGTCAAAGCTGAATGTATCACTATCGGTAAAAAAGCTCGTGAATTCGTCGTCCGCACTGGCCACACACTCGTTGCTGATTATTCTGAGATGTTTCGAGATGATCCAACTGATACACAGGTCAGAACTATCTCTGCGAGCATCCGTGAGCTCTATCTCACTGGTGAATACGCTGAGGTAAAAGTCCTCTACAGCTTCTATATTTCTGCTATTGCACAAAAAGCTGTCGCTCGACCATTTCTCCCTGTTTCTCGTGATGCACTCTCAGTATTTCTCGAAGAAATCACAGGCTCAGTCATCTCTCCACTGACCTATTCTGGAGAATACACCATCGAACCATCTCGCCAGGCAGTTGCTGATAGGATAGTCCCACTCGTCCTCGATATCATGTTCCACGAGATGATCCTCGAAGCAAAAGCATCTGAACACGCTGCACGAATGGTCGCGATGAAAAACGCACGCGAATCATCACAAACAAAAGTAAAAGAACTCACGCTCGTCTACAACAAAGCCAGGCAAGCTGCTATCACCAAAGAAATCTCAGAAATCGTCTCAGGAGTGGAGAGCATGAAGGATCTCTAGTTTGACAAAATAAGATAAACAATAACCTATAAATACTAAAAATATTTATATGGAAAAATTACTCATCACTCCTCTTATCACCCCAGGAGGTATACCTACAGAGGAGCAACTCAATCATGCTGGTATGAATGGGAATATTATCATCGATGGCAGTGAATGAAGTAAGGAGAGTATAAAACTCCATGCATGAGCTTCAGAGAATTTTCATCGTGCGTGTCGCGAATTAGTAGGGTTGGTTTCTAAAAAAGCTCAGGGACTACTCGTGGGATGAACTACTGGAGAAGGTGTCGGATTATGACTTCTTCAATGGCAGACACTTATGCAATCTGTCGTACAGTCTTGCCCATCACATGTCCGTATTATGGCAGGTATATTGGGAAGAGAGGATATGATTCGTGAGCAGGTAACTGTTGCTCATGGTTTGAGCTGTAATGAATTTGTTCTCGGATTGAATCATCTTGGCGATAATCAACAGAGGTATAATATTCTCAGAAGTGCTCTTGGAACAAATGATAAAATCTGGCTCTACAATATGCCAACATTTTCACCAGCGAGTCTGGACTTTATCCGTAGTTGTATGAGTGATATACGGGTGCAGGGAATCAAGGATTCTTCACTATGAACAGATGTGATGAGAATTCGTGAACTTCTTAGACTCCAGGAAGAGCGTCCAGATTTCCAAGTTCTTGTGGGTAATGAAGGTGTCTATGGCGACCTTCCTGAGGATGATTTTTCACGAGTAGGAGGACTGGTTTCGGGGAATTCAAATTTCTCACCAAATGTTTTATATGATTTCACCCAAGATCCAAAAACAAATGCTCGCCACCGATCTGATTTACACAACTACATATCTTCTAAAGCCCTATGACGCAAGGATGGACCATCTCGAGAGATATCAGCGCATATTCTGGGACTCAAAATACAATTGAGAGAACTGGAAATATTGTCACCAGAACAAGTGCATCTCTACTCTGAGAGGCATCATCTCTTTGAGCCAAATAGGTACTAAGATATATTTTCCCCCACCCACTCTTCCTTCTCAGTTTTTGAGAAGGTTTTTTGTTCGAGGGTACCAGTTTGGATTTGTGCGTGAAATAATTTCACAGGAGTTCCATCAAATATACCACTTCAGAAACTCGGACGAACGGATACTTCGAGACCAAATGTCGCCGAGAAATAATCCTGCACTGTTCGGCGGTCGTCGGAGCCTATTGGTTCTATCAGAAATGGCTCGTAGTGAGACGATAGACTGCTCCAGTACACTTTGTGCGCTTCGTGGAGAAATACCACCAATTTGGCTCATTTTTCACTCTTTTTCATGACTTTCTTTTTTACGGGCTCGTCTCGTCATTCTGTCTGGAACCACTGGCAGTCTCTGAGTGGATAACTTTCCTTGTCGATTTTATCCCATGATGTTGAGACGAGCGCTCCGAAATCCATCAGAGCATTATTGATAGTTCGTCCTGAGATATCTTCTTTTTGTAATTGAGTTTCGAGTTGCTGAATCACTTTTTCTGAAATCATCTCACCTCGATTACCAAAATAATATCGCGCAAATATTTTCTGCAGATTTGCATCCATTGCGAGAACAGGCTCGTCATATCCGAAAGCCAGGAGAGCCTGGGCGGTATATTTTCCGATTCATGGTAGCTTGCGAAGTTTTTCAAAATCATCAGGAAATATGCCATCATATTTTTCGACGACAGACTTTGCTAATTCTATCATCCGTCTCGCTCGACCATAATATCCCAAGCCCTGATAATAGGGAAAGAGTTCGTCGTAGGTCGTCTCGGCGAGTGATTCTATCGTGGGATATTTCTCGAGAAAACGCATGTAGTATCCGATGACTCGCTCGACCTGCGTCTGCTGGAGCATGACCTCCGCTATCCAGACTTTGTAGAGTCGTTCATTCGTAGATTTTCCATATATCTGCCTCCAGGGTAGGTCATGGCGACCATTTTTTTCGTACCAGGTGAGAACGGTAGAAAATGGAAAATTGCTCCCTTCTTTCATGCTTTTTTTAGTGTCCATGAGATCCATGTCCGTGAGGCTTCTTCTCTTCAGGTGGCTCTGGAGTACCAGAGAGGTCTATGACACCAGGCTGTCTCTTTATGTTTTCGATAAATTTGGCATCATCGTCAGCAGATGGCATATATCGAAATCCAGTTTTATAGGGAACGGCGACATGATTTTGCCGTACACCGTCGAGATAGATGTGCATATCCTTTTCTGCTTTTGGTGCGTCGTGGTCACTATGATGTTCGTGGAGATTTGACTGTATGATGGATACTATCGCATCAGGCTGGTACATACGTGACACATAGAGTTCATCACCCATCTTGTGCAGATTTATGTCGCCAATATTGAAGAGCTTATCAAATATACTTCCTTGATACGACTGAATAGCTGATATATCGTGGAATTCTGTAAAAGTCGTGTCCTGCATAAATATCGACCATCGGACATCGATGATACCGCGATCAGTGATAATCCAGACATCACAATACCAATCGAGGATTTTGTGCAGCATGATAAAAAACACGAGAAACACATATGCCTCAAACAACCAGAGGAATGACGAATCCAGTATTGCAGGATACCACCAACGATATACTCCGTAGCACACAGCGCCTATTGGGAAGACCAACCAGAAAAAAATATTTGGCAGAGCGACGAAAAAGTGTCTATGAAAAATAGCCCGAATCTCATCTCATTCTCAGAGGTATCGCTTGAAAAAATAGTGATGCATGGTCGACATGAGTATATAGTATGTTAATTATGAATTTTTCAAACTTTGTACTACGGACTCACGTTTCGTTTGGTACTTTTTGTGAAAAAAGTACCCAAAATCAGGGAAGAGTGAGTGAATCTCACTCTGTACGACAACAAAACTCGCTATAGACTGTATTCATCTATTCCTCTCCATTCATCCCGCTCAAACTGTGCGCTTTGCCATTCAAGGCAAATCTCCTGTCCCGAAACCCCATTTCTGTTTAGCGAGCAGTGATGGTATATTATTTATTTTTCCTCTCGTATCTGCCGATGAGCTGTAATTCAGGATCAGCCGGGGAGACGCGCATAGGGTATTCGTGATCATAAAAAATCTTTTCAAGGACTCCTTCATTCAGACATTCGAGGCATCGGCGAGTGAGCTGGAGGTCAGCATTTTTTGTCTCAGAGCTATGTCGGATAGCGAGATCAGTATTGCTGTCTTCTCATGATTTTTTTTCTTGTATTGCTTCTCTCTCCTGGAGCCAGAAATAGAGGTCTATCATGCTATTCTGTATGAGTTCTTGGATGTACCCTGTGTACGATGGATAGCGATCTGGCTCACTCAGACGGTGCGTATATTCTCGGAGGATTTCATCCATGTGTTCGAGAAAAACGAAATTCACACCCGCTACATCCGCCCTGTCTCATCGTTCGAGAGATTCTTGGAAAAGTGCGATATAATCTGGGAAGTATTTCTCCACCAGTGTATCAAAATGTGAGAGGTATCCGATGATAGAGAGTCGTGTCTTTGCACTATCTCCAGATGCTATATGGTACTCATCTCGAAGTCTGAGAAAATATGACTCGAGCTCTTCCTCTGCTATATCTGTGATAGCAATATTTTTGAATTCTTCTTCGAGTTTTGAGAGTCGTTTTTCAAAGGCTGGAAATGGTAAATCGAGGAGCGTATCGAGAGATGAAAAGAGAGATTCCATAAAGAGGAGAATATATGAATTGAGAAATTGTTCGCATAGTATGAAGTCGGATATTTTTTACAAGTTTTCCCACATTCAAAGGTATATATCGCATGCAAAAAAATAATCACAATAGGAATGAGATTGCTTGCCCAAGGCAAAGAGTAGAATATGGACACTTCTTTATTTTCTTATTTTTCTTTATGCAAAAAGATTGTTGTTCAAACAGATGGTTTTGTCCAAGTATTATTGGTGTCACTGCCGGTCTCATCATGATCGCTGCAGGTGCTACGAAATTTCTCGCTGGCAAGGCTATGCTCACAGGCGTTGGCGGTATGGCACTCGGTGTCTTTGGTGTTGCACAGGGTGAGATGGCTAATGTCGCACTTACTCTCGGCATCATCGCTGCAACTATAGAGCTTCTCTGAGGTCTCTCATTTGCACTTGGTTGTTGCAAGACTTCTCGGTGGGCTGCATTTTTCCTCTCAGGTGTCATGGGTGTTGCTATCCTCTTCAAGCTCCGCAATCTCTCTCCTCTTGAAGGAAATCTATTTGATAAAGCAGCAGGACTTCTCGTCCAGATTCGTCTCGACCTCCTCCTCTTTGCTGTATTTTTCACAAAGGCTCTCCGTCTCATCAAACACTGTTGTGGTATAGGGTGCTCTACTGCCCCTTACCATACAGAAACTCTACAGAAATAACAGAAGAAAACGCAAAAAATTCGAATTTCTCAATCCAAAAAATCCACCATTAGGTGGGTTTTTTGTTGGAGACAATTTCCTATTACTACTCAGAATTCGTTTGATACTTTTGATTGCAAAAGTATCCAAAACAAGTGAAGAGTGAGTGAATCTCACTCTGGACGGGAACTCAAACCTGTCTGCCGACAGGCAGGCTCGCTATAGACCAGGTTCATCTACACATCTGTATTCATCCCGCTCAGACAGTTACGATATGCCATTCAAGGCATATCTCCACCCCTAAAAACCTATTTCTGATTTTGAGGCACACCCTAAAAACCTTGTTTGTTAGTCATTATTTTTTACTTTCGGTTCTTTCTTTTTCACATTTCTCTTTCTGGCATCGATAGCCTTTGACATAGTTTTCACGGGCTTGTATGGATTCTTGTCAGGATCTTTGCCATGAAATTCGACTTCAAGGGGCGTTCCGAAGAATCCGAATTCTTCACGGATACGGTTCTCGAGATATCGCCTCCAGCTAAAGTGGATAAATTCTGGCCTATTTACATTAATCACAAATTTTGGAGGATTGATAGCGACCTGTGAACCGTAGTAGACTTTTGGATTGTGAATCTTTCGGCTTCCGCTCGGTGCGTGTTCGAGACAGGTACGAGTGAGAAATCGATTGAATTCTCCCGTTCCGATTCTCTTCGCTCGCTCAGCATAGATACCGAGAGCGTGCTCGAGGATATCCTTGACGCCTTTCCCTTCGCTCGCTGTTGCGAAAACGGTCATTGCCCATGGACAGTATGCGAATTCTCTCTGGAGGTAGGCGAGATAGCGCTTATGAAACATTTCGAGATCCATATCTGTTTTTGCCTGAGAGAGGTCCCATTTATTCACCATGATGATAACACCTTTTTTTTGTTCGAGGACTTCCGCGAGGATGTGCTTATCTTGCTGGACAATTCCCTCGACACTGTCGACCAAGAGGACACAGACATCAGCTCGCTCGACTTGCGATCGAGTGCGCAATACTGACCAACTCTCGACATTGTAGACACCAATTTTACCAGGTTTTCGAAAACCTGCTGTATCGATGAGTGTCATTTTTTGACCTTTGTAAGTGAGGAGTGTATCGGTCGGATCGCGTGTGGTTCCTGCTTCCGCTGAGACGACGACCTTGCCGTATCCGACAAGCGCATTAAATGTAGAGCTTTTCCCCACATTTGGACGACCCACGAGTGCGATTTTGATACCTTCATCTTGCTCTGCACCAGCATGCTCAGGGTATTTCTTGCGGAGATAGGCGACGATATCTGATTCGAGTTCATCTATTTTTCGGTGTGAAGCACTAACAGGGTAGACAGGGAATCCTGTTTTGAGAAGCGCATACGCTTCATTAACTCTCGTGATATTGTCCGCCTTATTTGCTACCAGCCAGATGGGTTTTTCGAGTTTTCGGAGCATCTTGATGATATGGTCATCGACATCGGTGAGACGGTCGTACTCACAGATGAAGAGTATTATATCTGCCTGTGCTGCACATTCATTCACACGACGATTTACATCCTGGAGTATCTGGTGCTGAGAACCAAAATTGAGACCACCACTATCCGCGATAGTCCACTGGAAGTCCGTCTCGTAATCCACCATAGGATACTCGAGAACATCACGAGTGGTATTCGCTGTTTCGTCGACAATAGCTATCTTCCTGCCTGTAAAAGCATTGAAGAGAGAGCTCTTTCCGACATTCGGACGTCAGACGATGAGGACATACGGTAATTTCATATTCGACGAGTATAGAAAAAATACTGAAATAGCAAAGTTGATTTTGTCAAAAATCGCTCTCCCTTGTCCAAAAAATACTTTTTACTATACTTATCGCTATGAAAAAAGATTATTACAACACGCTCGGAGTCACGAAGTGAGCGAGCGAAGCGGACATAAAAAAATCCTACAAAAAACTCGCCATGCAGTGGCACCCCGATCGACATCAGGGAGATAAAAAAGCGGAAGAAAAATTCAAAGAAATTAATGAAGCATACCAAGTTATCGGCGATAAAGAGAAACGAAAAAAATATGACACTTTCGGCACAGCAGAGCCTGGCATGGGCGGTGGTCGAGGCGGAGGAGCACAGCAAGGCGATTTTGGGGAGTTTGATTTTGGTGATATATTTGGCAACGCAGGCGGTCGCGGTTCGTCACAGAGTTTTGAGTTTGATCTGGGAGATCTCTTCGGGAACTTCACCGGCGGTCGCAAATCCACTCGCAGACAGACGGTCTACCCAGAAGAACTCGATATGGAACAAACAGTCGAATTGCCTATCTGGGATTTCCTTCTCGGGACGAAAATATCTATCGAATCACCCTATTCTGGGAAATTCCGAGTGACCGTACCAGAATGTACTAAGCCTGGAACGAGATTGAAAGTGACAGGGAAAGGTAAAACTTCTGGCAAACTCGTCGGCGACCTCTACCTCAAGCTCGATGCGAGAATGCCGAATAAACTCACAGCGCATCAGAGGGAATTGCTTGAGAAGCTGGTAAAGTAAAATTTGATTTTCGCTTATTTTCCTTACAATCCTGAGCACGTGGGTGATTAGCTCAGTTGGTTAGAGCGCTGCTATGACATGGCAGAGGTCACTGGTTCGAGCCCAGTATCACCCACCATTCGATAAAATTTAATCCACCATTTTGGTGGGTTTTTTGTATCTCTTCTCGATGCCTCGACTCTATCTTTGTGACTCTAGGCATGCATACCCACGACTTCCACGTCCACAGCTCAGAAGGGTCGGATCGTTTATCGGTTTCGGTGGTGGTGGGCGTATCAATGTTTTTAGGCTTCAACCTTAACCAATCGGCTAATTAATACAGAGCTTTATATGAGAAGTTTTTCTGTTACTTGTGCGAATAATTGTGATTAGTTTAAATTCAGTACAATATACTTATGGAAAAAGCTGAACTCGAAGAAAAAATAACTCTATGAATACGTAACTTGTATAAAAATGAGGCTAGTCTAATTGAGGATAAAGCTCACGAACAGTCAGTTTCAGCGAAGTTAATGCATTATTTGTCAGATATTTTCCACGAATGGGATGTAGATGTTGAGTATCACAAAGCATGATGATATGAAGAAGGAACTAAACGTTGATTAAAAAAGGATGATACAGGTATTAGCAGAAGACCAGATATCATTATCCATCGTAGATGAAAAAAGAAAAATCTTGTATTGATATTAGTAAAATGGTTCAATAATGATGACTTGAGAAATGACCCTATTGATGCGCTTAGTCTAAAAAATGAGCAGAATTATGATTACGCATACACTGTCGTGTTACACCCGTGTGATTGGATTTTAAAAGAAGCTTAGAATGGAAATTATCAAAAATGAACCCGTGGATATGATGAAATATGGTCACTTTACTTGTTGTGAGGTTTATTGCATTCATGTTAAGATCGAAGAGCCTATAGAAGATTCTGTAGAACACATAACTAACGATGTTCTTGATACAAGTTGGATTGAAAAATTAACACCGGAACTTCGAAAATCCTATGAACCTGCAGCGAGAAGGACAATAAAAAATATCATGGAAAGCATAAAAAATAAAGAGGTGCACGATGGCTATGAAGTTTTTTGGCAATATCTAATTTCATTTTCTGCGCAAAAAGCATTAGAAAAAGAACACGGGCATACAAAAATTCCTTTGTCAGAACTTTTCAAAGAGAAGTCTGCTGGTAATCCAGGCTTTGATTTTCATGCTGAAACAAATTGAAATTATATAGCTTTTGGTGAATCAAAATACAGTAAAGAGGGTACACCAAGGAAAGATGCGTTAGATGGCGTTCTGCATTTTATTGACACTAAACAAGATGACTATGACCTCATATTTTTAAAACACTTTGTCACTTGAGTTGCCTACGATAATGCACAAAGCAATAAAAAATCTTATGTAGCAGCTTTTTCCGTAAATGCTGAAAACCCTGATGTAATTTTTGAAAATGCCTTGAATTCAGAAGCTATTAAAAAATTATTAGAATTAGAAGAAATAATCTTACAGGAAATCTATATTGTAGCTATAGAAGTATGCAGATAAGGTGAATTATAAATCAGGAAGATGTTACTTGAATAATGGTTCATACATTAAACAAGATTCACATCCAATGACCAATTTTTCCAAAAGATCTTGAAACTTTGGCTTATATAAAAAAATTCCAACCTGAGGTATTTAAAAAATATGAATCTAAACTAATCAGTGTTATGTGATTATTTTATAAAACTAATGAGCCAAAGAGTTTTATAGAGCACGTATACTCAATTTTTGCAAAAACTATTGAGGAGTCGACAGGCAAAGAATTTACACCTGTTCAGGCAGATGCCTATAATAATATAAAAGAACAAACATTTTTCTCATTTTCTGCCCCGACAAGCGCATGAAAATCACATCTTTTCAGAGAAATAATAAAGGAACAGAACGGTGATATAATAATAGTCGTCCCAAGCAGAGCACTCATTACCGAATATGTAAACATAGTAATAGGTCTAGTTGATAAATCAGTACTAGTACTACCCTTTATAGACATAATAAATAAAAGCAAAAGCAGTAGGAGAATATTTATAATAACTCCAGAGAGAGGTAATGAATTGTTTAAAAATTTAAGAGAACTGGATAATATAAAATTATTTTTATTTGACGAAGCACAATTATCAGAAGAAGGAATTAGGGGTATGAAATTTGATTCTTTTGTTCGAAGGGTTAGCAGGCTGATCCCTGGTGCAAAAAAAGTTTTTGCCCATCCCTTTATAGATAACCCAGAGGCACAAATAAATAAACATCCCTCTTCTGTTATTTCACCTTTATTATCCAAGTCAGTGGCCTACAGACAGCATTCTGTGTGAAAAATATTTCTATTCCATGAAGAAGGAAAATTTAATTATTTTTCACCATACCAGGATTCAAAAAATATTGAAACGATAGAGGCCAATTCAGACATAGTAGAAGAGAAGATACGTGATAATAAAAGTGTACTAATATATGTATCAAAGAGTAGCATATATGAAGGTGAATGTTTCAAGAAATTTCAAAAATACACCGAATTATGTTCTGTTATAAAAGATCCTGAAGCTTTAAAATATGTAGAAGAATTGAAGAAATTTATTTGAGCTGATTCATGAATAGAAAAGCATTCTCTCCTTGTTGATCTAATGATGAGATGAATCGTTGTCCATCATGGCTCTATGCCCTTAAAGGCAAGATTAATAGTTGAGGAATATATTAATAAAAGATACGCTAGAATTTGTTTTTCTACATCGACATTAGCTCAGGGGATAAATATGCCGTTTGATGTTATATGGATTGAAAATTTTCACTTTGGCGAATATCCTGAAACTAGAAAAGCTTTAGATTTAAAAAATTTGATAGGTAGGGCTGGTAGAAGCACTAAAGATGAGAAAGAATCATTCGATTATGGATATGTTATAATAAAAAAGTCGAGCCTTTCTTTGTTTAAAAAAAGAATTCGTACAAGTTCCATTTTGTCAGAAAAATCAAAATTATATGAAGAAGATTTGGAAAAGTTAGATGTGGATGAACTAGATATAGTAACAGCAATTAAAGAGGATAGTTTTGATGATGTTTTGCAATTAACAAATGAACAGGTGGAGAGAATAAAAACAGCCGATATAGATAATGACATCTTATTAATGTTAAACAATTTAATTATTGATGGAATGGCAATAACGGGCAGTCAGTACTATTTATTAAAAAAATCATTGAGGGAAAAAATACAGGAGTCTTTTAAGAGAGTATTTATAAGTCATCTTAGACGGAAAGAATTAAGCCCGGCCGAACAAGCAATTTTAAGTACATCAATACCAATACTATTATGGCAAATACAAGGTAAGTCTTTCTCCGCAATTATATGACATAGATATGCATTTCTTTCAGAAAAAGATAAACGAAAAGATATTGAAAAAAGGGTTGAGAATAATGAGATAAGTCCCGAGGAAGGAGGAATAGAATTGAGTGAGCTCAAAATCAGATATTCACCGCTTGCAAGAGCAATACCAGATTCAACAATAACCCCATACCCTATCTACCCAAATGCATCTGTTACCAAAATACAATACGATGTTATCATGTATGATACTTACGACTATATAGATAAAGTTATCTGACAATGTGTAAAAGATCCATTATCGAGTGCTTTTTTAATATATTATGACAAAACCAAGGATGAAAGAGCACGAGTTATGAGCAATTACATTAAATATGGAACAGATAGTGAGAAGCAAATTTGGCTCATCAGATATTGATTCTCATTTGATGATATTGAGTGGATTGAGCCTTATGTGGAACATGTTGATGCTGATTGAATAGAATTTTTTTCTGATGTGACTTTTACTGATGAGCAGAGAAAAGTTGTTGAAAGATATTTATAATATTAAAGAAATTCACTATAGATTTATAACGGTTGAGGAGATAATTGTATCTTTTTTAAAAACCACCCATTGCTGAGTAGTTTTTTGTTATAAATGGATACAATAATTTCACTAACCTTAAGACTTATGAAAAAATTAAATAGCGAACAAACCGAAAAACTCCTCAAAATACTTGAGACTCGCTTTGCAAAAAATATGAAGCGGCACAAAGGCCTCGATTGGGATGCGATAGAAAAAAAGCTCACAGCAAGTCCAGCAAAACTCTGGTCAATCCAACAAATGGAGGATACAGAAGGTGAGCCAGATGTGGTTGTTTTTGGAAAAGAAATTGTCTTCTGTGATTGTTCAGAAGAAAGTCCCAAAGGTCGTAGAAGCCTGTGCTATGATGGTGAAGCATTGAAGTCCAGAAAAGAACACAAACCCAAAAATAGCGCTCTCGAGATGGCAGCAGATATGGGAATTGAGATACTCGATGAAACACAATACCGTCAGCTACAGGAACTCGGAGAATTTGATGTGAAAACATCGACCTGGATAGCGACACCAGCTGCTATCAGGAAGCTAGGAGGAGCTCTTTTTATGGATCGTCGCTACGATACAGTCTTCCTCTACCACAATGGTGCAGAATCTTACTATGCTTCGAGAGCATTTCGCGGCTCACTGAGAGTCTAGAAGCATCTATTTCTATCTTACTAGCTTGCTCGTTCTTGCGAGGGCGTTTTTATTCATATACTAGGTGCATCATGACAGTCAAAAAACACATCCACTGCATCGGTATCGGAGGTATCGGTATCTCTGCTCTCGCACGCTATTATCTCGCTCAGGGGTATCGCGTGACGGGTACTAATATGGGACACTCTCCACTGCTCGACACGCTCGCATCTGAGGGGATCGAGATAGTTGCAGACGGAGCGCTTGTAATCTCAGCCGAGACTGAAAAGGTCATCTACACGGAGGCCATTATTGATGATGATACTCTCGGTCTCGCAGGAGTGCGTGCGAATCACAAACCAGAGATAGAGGCAGGACAGAGTTTTGGTTCGCAGATCCTCTCCTATCCAGAAGCACTCGCAGAACTCTTCCACACATTCCCGATGAAAATCGCGGTCGCAGGAGCTCATGGTAAATCAACCACGAGTGCTATGATAGGCACGATTCTTCACGATTTACAGGCCTCTGGCACGACTATTACAGGGACACTGGTCAAAGCCTTCAATGGTCGCAATATCTCCTCTGAGGGGCAGGAAATCATGAATATCGAGGCCTGTGAATACCGCAATGCATTTCTCCACTATCATCCTGACATTGCTGTGGTGACCAATATCGACCCAGACCATCTCGATTTCTTCAAAACGGAACAGGCTTACCAGCAAGCATTCCACACCTTCGCTCGCTCAGCAAAATGTCTCGTGATACTCGCTGATGAGGCAGAGAAAAAGGGGATGATAGGTCTCGCTCCGACAACAGTTCTCGTTTCTGAGAATTCATTTGAAGTGAGAGGGGAGTCATTCAATGGTATAGAACCGGGTATCTATTCCTACACTCTTCCGTCACTCGTGGTCCCAGGAGATCATATCCGTCTCGATGCCTCACTGGCCTATGTCGTGAGCCAGCTGCTTCATCTCGACACTGAGAAATCCCTCACTTCACTGGCGAAATATCCAGGGAGTTGGAGACGTATGGAAATCATTCGCACGACAGAAAATGGTAACCTCCTCATGAGTGATTATGGTCACCATCCAACTGAGATTATTGTGACACTTTCTGCTCTCAAAAAAGCGTATCCCGATAAAAAACTCTTCGTCTTCTTTGAACCACATCAATACTCACGAACCTATGAACTCCGAGAAGAATTTGCAACGAGCTTCAAAAGTGCCGATATGACCTATATTTCGGATATTTATGCCGCACGAGACATCGACCAGCGACGCGATATGATTACCTCGGAAATTCTGGCGAGCATGGTCGCAAAAAATTCACCCTGTGAATATGTCTGAACTCTCGACGATGCTCGGGCGAAACTTCAAGCCATCGATTCAACAGAAAAAAATGCCCTCCTTCTCCTCCTCGGAGCGGGGAATATAGATGAACTACGAGACTTCTAATATAAATTTTATGAATCATTTTTTTCGCTCCATTGTCTTATTTGTTTCTTTTGTTGCAATCTGGAATTGTTATGCAATAATTGATCCATGACTACCCCGTGTTGATATTGATGACCGATGATTTTGAAGGAGTTATGATTCATATACAAGAGAAATTGTATTGGATAAAAGATCCATCTTTTGAGACTGAATCAGAATTCAAAAAGTTGACTCTGAATATACCATAATTAATACAACCGATATACCTCTCTATTTATGAATAAAGTGAGATGTTAGGACCCGTTCTTACTGAAAATTACCCGATATATTACCAGAAAATTTCGAACCTAGAGTAAAACTGGTATCGTCCAAAACATATAGAGTGGTATTTGGTGTAGGTGGTTATGAAGCTGTAGATTGGTTTGAGTGGAACTCAAATGGTGTTACGAGCTCTGATCTTACATCGTTTGGTTTAATTAAAACGCCAGAGAGAAGCGTTCTGCCTCATCAAATTCCCGAAGATATATATTTCTCAATACCTTTTTACTATAATTGACAGGTGTGAGAGATAACTTGATATATTGAGTATTCTCCTACCTTGCAACATTATTATAATTACTTTGAATATTTACGAAATAAGCCAGAGACTGGTTTTCTATTTCTTGTAGTTATTGGTATTTTTAGTATCTTTTTGGTAATCAAAACTATGAGATACTTTTTGAAAAACTAGACAGAAAAACTTGATACATCGCGTTTATTTCAGAATCCCAGAACAATTAAGAGATCATATTCGAGACATTCTCTCTCCTTTTTAATACTGATTCAAGGGAATCCATTACGACCATGCTTTAGCCTGAGGAGTCCCACTTTTTCTTCTTCTGTTTGGGGATTTCCATTTTCAGTGTAGAAATTTCAAATGGGTACTTCATATTTCTTGAGGAGTTCTTCTAGAGTTCAGGGATCTCTATTGAGGCTCTCCATAGCTCTTTCAGCAAACATCGGTACAATATTGGATCATTCTGGTTCCAGAACTCTGAGAGTAGAGGATTCCTCAGGATACGATTCTTCTAAGCCCATAGAAAAACGAGTTATAGATTCATCATATGTCAACGATTATAGATTGCGAGAAATTGTGTGGATATTTGTCTTTACAATAAAACTGATGTATTCTAAGAGTATGAATCACTCTGTATATTGCCTTCCGACTCTCACATTCCACGAGACAAAAGAAGAGAATTATATACTGTATGATGCTCTTATGGCAGCCATTACTGACATCAATATCAGTCTGCCAGCATCTCAGAAGATTATACTCGATGTTCGGGTTCTTGAAAACACATATTCTCTCTCTATTTCACAGAAGGGTGTGTCGCTCTGCCAGTACGAAATCGATTATTATCCTCATATATTTCGACGAGTATGGACTGTGATGACGCTCGGATTTGTCGATACGGCGAGAGTAGAGCATATCAAAAATCACATCGCGTCTTGTTACCAGGTAGAAATGATAGATATCTAGAGACAAACAAATAAGGAATAAAAAATATCCACTTTTGTGGATATTTTTTTACATATTTCTGATTTTTTACGCTTCTACGAGTCCGAGATCAGAGGGGACGAGCGTGTCTATCGTGGCATAGGTAGCCTTTGTATCACGAGGGATACGGATAGCGACACGATCACCGATATGTGCATGGAGAAATGTGACAGAAGCGGGAAGTACCTGATAGATGCCCTGTTGCGATATCACCATGAAATGTTCCCCATCCTTGATGAGCGTTCCTGTTGTGGTATCGTATTCGATTTCGTTGATAATTTTGTACTGATAGGATCCATCTGCTTTGATAGTCATTTTGAGCTTACTTCCTTCGACGATTTTTGATTTACTCGCATAGTTTGCGGGGACTGGATAGGTATTTTTATCAGCTCAGAGCATATCCTTACCCGTGAAAATTCCTTCTATGACCTTTGCTTTGCCATCCTTATAAGTATGCAGACCAGCAATATCAGGTTCATCAGTTGTGTCTACTGTTTTTTTACCAGTGATTTGCACCATGAGATTTTTTGCGTGATGGAGCGATCGTTCTGCCGTAGAGAGGAGTTCCTGCAATGCTTGAAGAGAAGCTTGTTGCGTTGTTTTGCGAGTATCGATTTTTGGCATATTTGTATTCGTTAGGTACATACTACCCTTCTTTTTTTCATTTCTCAATTCATGGGCACTATACCTTTTGATACATATTTTATGATATAGTTTTTCCTGAGGAAACCTCTATCTTATGAGAAAAAATGAATCATGAAAACGACACAAAAACCCAGAAAAAGGAGGGGCGCAACCGGCAAAATGTCCATTTTTGTTCACCTGACTACACGAGAGAGTGCCCAGAAGAGCGTACCAAGGGTGTATCCTATACCAATAATCCATCAGAAATACATCGGTCACACGATGAGCCCGAGGAGTATTCCGAGCCGTACATCGCCTCCCCCAACCCACGAAGGGAGACTATCGAGCTTGGCAATAGAAGGGATGAGTGTATCGGCTTTTTTTTCACCAAAAAGTGGCTTAATTACGAGCCAAAAAGGGAAAAACACAGGAGTGAAGAGTATGGGGAGGATATCACGATAGTTTTTTTGAGAGAGAATAGTCGCTATTGCGGGTATTATCATCTGTATGAGATAGAAGAGCATTCACACGATTCAGCCAAGAATCGAATATCTCCATCCAGGGAAAAATCCTCTTTCTCCGATATATTCTGCGAGTCAGATGATGATGAGAGTGAGGCCTATCATTGGCACAGATAATCTGTCGGGAATAGTGTAGCTCCGCATATCCTCTATAGCGAGTATGAGCAAGAACGAGAGAATCACGAGATGACTTCCGACAACCCAGAGACTCATATCAAATACGATAAAAAGTGTGCCAAAAAACATCCACAATATTCCCATCATCACCTCGACACTGACTACCCAAGCCGGAATGTGCACGCCACAGTGGCGACATCGTCCCTTCTGGATCATGCTGGAAATGAGTGGAATAAGCTCATACCAACGGAGTTGTTTCTGGCACGAGAGACACTGACTTCTCCCAGTCCAAAATGACCGCTTCACACTGGTCTCCATGAGGACTCATGAGAAGCTCCCAACACAGGCTCCGAGGAAGAAAAAACCAAGAGGGAATAAAAAATGCACCATATAGGTGCATTGTATGTTATTTTTCTATTTTCAAAACTTATACAGATTCACGATTCGTTTGGTACTTTTTGTGAAAAAAGTACCCAAAATCATTCAGGACAACAAAACTCGCTATAGACCAGATTCATCTTTATATCAGTATTCATCCCGCTCAAACAGTTGTTGTCCCGAAACCCCATTTCTGTATTTCATGACCCTATTATTTGAATCAATTATTTCAAAAACTCCGGATTCATCATCATCTCTGGATCAAATGTCGGTTTTGGGAGTTCTGGTGCCATATCTTCGAGTGCTTTTAGGATGATTTCACTGACGACGAGATAGCGGTACCATTTCTGCTCACCAGGGACGATGTGCCACGGGGCATAGCTCGTTGAGCAGTGTTCGATAGCTTTTTCAAATGCTTCCATATAGTCGGCCCAGTGCTTTCGCTCTTCGAGATCAGACGCCTGAAATTTCCATGCTTTTTCTGGTTTCTGGAGACGGTGTTTGATACGCTTGAGCTGGTATTCTGGTGAGATGTGAAGCATGATTTTCACGATTTTCACACCATGATCCGTGAGCATCCGCTCGAAATCATTGATATGATCGTAGCGTTTCTTTATGAGATCACGAGGGACGAGATCATGGACGCGGGTGATGATGACATCTTCATAGTGACTGCGATTAAATATCTCTATTTTTCCTTTTTGAGGGACTTCCTGATGGATTCGCCAGAGGAAATCATGAGACAATTCTTCCGAGCTTGGTTGTTTAAACGACACAACTCCACAACCCTGAGGATTGATACCCTCGGTGACAGCCTTGATAGTAGAGTCTTTCCCGGCAGCATCCATAGCCTGGAGTACGACGAGGAGGGATTGTTTGTGTTCCGCGAAGAGGATGTCCTGGAGTTCGATGATTTTTGCGCGATTTTTCGCGAGTCGCTTGAGCGCTGATTCTTCATCCCAATCACCAGATTCATCAGTTTTTATCTTATTCATGTGGACATCTTTTCCTGGCTGTACACGGTAATCAGAGAGGTCGACGCGGCGGTGTTTTGACATAGTGAGAGAGGAGAAAATAAATTACCTCCTCAGTCTACTCTATGTTTCTCGTGAATGCAAGATTATTGCTGAGGATATCTCTGCCTCTTCTGGAGCGAGAGCTGTTGTTCTGCGAGGGTGCGATTTTTGGACATGAGGTCTCCGATAATCCCGAGCGAAAAGAGTGTGACACCAATGGTCACGGAAACGCCTGAGATAAAGAGAGATTGGATCATATCTCGACCAATATTGGTAAATATATAGGCATGGATAAATCGCAGTATTCCGACAAGTCCGAGGAGGAGTGATGGCAGACTCAGAATAAAAAACACTTTCAATGGTTCGTAGAGGAGGTAGATTCGCCCGATATTCATAGCCGTTTTTGTGATGTGCTCACCCATACTTCGGAAGAGTCGAGAGGGGCGTGTTGCTGCATGTGTCTCAATATCGATCCATTCTATGGCGAGTCCTTTTTTGTAGACCTGGATGAGGGTATCAACGACATACGAAAACCGAGAAGTCACATTTATCTCATACAGTGCTTCTCGCGAATATGCGCGAAATCCACTCACAGAATCCGGTATTTTCACACCAGCGACAAAGCTGACAACCCTATTTCCTACTCTCTGAAGGAGTCTCTTAAAGGGGCTAAAATGATGGTTTTTCCCAGGATTTCTATTGCCAATAACTATTTCGGCACGTCACTCGAGGATTGGTCGGATGAGATCATGGATTCGATGCCCAGGATATTGATTATCGCCATCAGTATTGACGATGATGTCAGCACCCAGCATGAGTCCGTGCATGACCCCGTGGTGAAAAGCTGTTCCGAGTCCTCGGTTCGCCTTGAATTCTATGATGTGATGGATACCCAGTTCTCGCGCTACCTCCGTCGTTCTGTCTGTACTTCCGTCATTGATGATGAGGTATTCTATGTCTACTCCGGGAATATGCTTTGGTAGGTCACGAAAAGTGATAGGAAGTGTGTGTTCTTCATTTTTACAGGGAATTTGAATAATGAGCTTCTTCATATCTAGGAGAGTTTTGGAGGAGATACTGGCTCTGCTACGTGCTCTTGTTCCTCTTCTGGTTCCGTCAGTATCATGAAGCTCACGAGCGCGACAAGAGCACCGACACTGAGCGCGACGAAATAGGCGACACGACCGATGACCGCGATTTCTACAAATATAGCCCACATGCCCCCGTACGCGAGGAGACAGATGAGCGCTATTGTGAGAATATTAGCCACAGGAGATGTGTGTTCGACCTCATAGGCGTCATCCTTAATCCCTGTGAAATTCGTCAGTACGGCACTGATGAGAGTGACCCAGAGGAGATACAATGTGTCGATAGCGGCTGTTGCATAGGACTGCCACTCTGTTGGTACGACTTTGACTTTTTGGAGTATCAGGAGGATGAGATAAATCGTGAAGAGTGTTGGAAAAATGAGCTTCGAATGAAAAAACAAAAAACCACGTCCAATATCTACTTTTCCACCTCGTACATCAGCATAAAGTGCATGCCAATCATGTCGCTTTATAGCAGGAATAGGCTCAAGTGTATCAATCAAAATTGCCAGAATTATCCCCAATATGACACACATACTCGGAAATTGCGGATACAGGTCATATCCGAGTGAGAGTATGGCGAGCACGAGAGCAAAAAATCCCCATACAAAATGCCAATGTCGGGATATAAAATTAGGCATGACGGCGTTCAATAAAAAAAGTCGCTACCATAGAGGCAAGAGAGACTCCGACGATGGTCCAGTAGACGCTCCAGACAGTGAGTGGTACTCCGAGAAAGTTGACATAAAAAAGCAAGAGAGGCACAGAAGAGATAGAGAGTGCGACAGAGAGCACAAATCGCTCAAGTCCGTCAATTTCATGTATTTCTTCATCTATTTTTCCTGGCGTTGCTTTTTCATCGGTTGGATCGATGAGTTTCTGGCCTTCTGTATGCGGAAAAGTCCAACGAGTAATCCAGTATCCAGGTACACCGAGGACGACAATGGAACCAATAATCATACGAGGAATATGGAGGACAGGGAAACGACTCTCGAGCCATATCATGAGACCGCTTCCGATGAGGAGAATGAGGGAAAGAGCGAGGGTGATAATTGTGTATTTTTTCATGCAAAATTATTATAGCAAGGACACTTCTTTTCGCAACATCGTTTTTATTGTAAATACTGTCTGTTTGACTTCACTTCGTTTGGAGTTACCCTTTCTCCAGATTTTTCTATGCATCTTTTGAAATTGACGGCGATTGTGTGAGGAATGATTGTGTTTAGTACGTGTCTTTTTTCTTTTGCGGAAGAAGTCGTATTGCCATGAGCTCTTGAAGAGGAAATAGTGCAACTGACCGCAAGAAAGCCAACTAAAATACCTACAGTGCTCGATAATGGGAGTATCGTCGTTGCAAGTGTCGAATCCTATGACATCGCAGAAAAAGCCGTGAGTGCTTGCTCATTTATAGCACGGAATAATATCGCTCAACTCCTCGACGCTATGGGTGTGGCATCCGATTCTATAGTTCGTGGTGATGCCAATGAACTGATTTGATCTGGTCGAGTATATGATGCTCTGACTTCTTTTAAAAAAGACACCGTTCTCGAAGCCCTAGATGAGCGACACGATGCGCATGTGGAGACAGTTTTTGATGTGTATAGGTTTGTCGCGAGACGACCAGAATACCTCCAGTGACACCGCATCGCTGTCTTTCTCGGAGATGACGGTGAATGGTATATATTGGATCCACTCGATGGTAAAAAAACACGAGAACCTCAGCTCTTCTCAGAATTTCTCGCAGAAGATGTCGAAGCCGAGTGGCTCGTCCGGTTCCCGGGCTACAGCATGATGAATCTCGTTACGGAGTCTGAGTTACAGCAAGTACTTCCATATTTCTCGTCAGAATTGCGAGCATTTTTTGAGACGTATCGTGATATTCCTTTGATTGCTTTTCATTCTGTCGTCTCTCCTCACACGCTCTAATTATTTCCCCAGAGCAGTATCGATCAGCATAGTGATAAATGCTCCCATATCGCGACCAGTTTTCTGCCACATTTTTGGTATAAAAGAAGCCTTTGTTGCGCCGGGAAATGTATTTACCTCGAGGAAATACAGCTCGCCATCACGGACACGATAATCGATACGAGCGACACCTCTACAGTTGAGAGACGAGTAGATTACTCGTGATGCTAGAGTCAGTCTTTCCCTCAGGTCGGGATCTATATTATCTGGGAAAATCTCATTACTTCCGTCTGACTCATATTTTTCTTGCCAGTCAAAAAATGCTGCTTTCACATTCACAATTTGCATGATAGGCAGGGCCTGAGCGTTATCGGGCGTTCCGTAAACTCCCACAGTATATTCTTCTCCCTCGATACATTCTTGGACGAGGGCTGTATCAGGAGCAGTATTGAAATGTTTGTTTCCTATAACTATTCCTTCAACAGAAGCATTTTTGATGATATCTATAGCAGCCGTGAGTTCGGTATAGGTAGACACTTTTTTTGTAAAAGCTGAGCTGCCTCCCATATTTGGCTTGACGATGAGGGGATAGGAAAGTTCCTCAGTATCTTGTGTTATATTTACATCGTCAAAAGATGTCACACCGACGAGCCACGATCGGGGTATTTTAACTCTCTTTTCCATCTTTTCTATGACACAGTTCGTGCGAAATTTATCAATACACAGAGCGTGAGTGGTCGCTGGACATCACATATATCTCAGTCAGAGTGTTTCACACAGACCCGTAAGGACGCCATCTTCCCCATATTGACCGTGAATATAGGGGAGGACGACATCGTATTCACCATATTTCGAGAGGAAAGAATCGAGCTCTCAGGGTATATCGTAGACATCACAAGTGTGGTCAGTTTGAGCTATGAAGCTCACGAGTCATTCACTACTTCGGAGGCTGATTGGGCGTTCTGCAGAGATACCGCCAGTGAGGAGAGCTATGTGCATGACATTGAGTTATTTTAATGTAATCATAGGAAAAAAGAGGTAGAGGTAAAGGAAGAGGACGCAATATTATTAAAAATCCGCTCTCTATCTCTACCTATTTCTCTACCTATTTTGCATTATTCTGATGGCATCACTACTGGTGCATTCATGAATTCATCGACATAGTATTGCTCGATATAGTCTCGAGTTTTCTCCCAGAGATCGCCATAGGGGAGAGCGTAGAAATCCACTTCAGAAGCGAGATTAAATTTTCGTAGCATTGCCGCTATTGCTTTATCGTAGGGATTGTAGGGTGAGTATTGTTGAAATACTTTTCAAAAGAGTGTCGTGACGCTCGAGTATGTCACATGCCCCCAGAGATCAGGAGAAGTCTGCATGACGAAGAGAGTATTACCTTCTGTTCTGTATTGTGTTGGTTTTGGCGAGAGTGCCTCGATGACAGCTCAGAAATTTTTACTTTCGAGATTGGCTACGAGAGTCGCATCACTCGTGAGTACTTGGGTTTTCGTTGGTTTGTATTGGACCTCTCCAGAGAAATTGAGGTAGAGAGTCTGATTACCCACGTTTTTGAGTGTCTGGAGTGTTGCCATGATAGCAAATACTTCCTTGCGAGTAGCAGGACTATTGTGGCTCCAGAGAAGCTTCACGAATCCACCAGAAGCGTCTTGGGTTGCTGTGATGACACCAGCTTCGAGCGCAGTTTGGAGGAGATTTTCCTGCCATGCTACTGCCACCTTTCCACTAGCGTCATAAAATGTTCCATCTTCATCCTCATGTACTTCTATGTCCATGCCAGATCATTTCCATGCGAGAGCGAGTGCTTCTGCTTTTGTGATTTTGTCCCCAGGCCTGGTCGTTGCACTGTCGCGAGTGATGAGTCCACGATCAGCAGCGAGCTCGACTGCACGGCACACCCATGAATCAGGATGAGTCTTGCTAAAAGTGGCATCCGTGAAGTATCACTTACAGGTGTAGTTGTTTGGGAGGGCTACATTCTTGAGCTTCAGTGTCATACCGATGACTTCTTGACGAGTAATACTATCATCGAGACGATATTTATCGGGATTGGTCCTCTGATCGACGATAATATTTGCATCAGCGAGCCCATTTGCGATAGCTACATCTGCACTGGTATATGCATGAGCTTCGCTCAATACAAAGTACAAAAAACAAAGTACAAAGGAGAGGAGGAGTTTTTTCATAAAAGGCGAGAAGAATTAACTACACTCTAGCATATATCTTTTTATACCCATGCAAGTCTATCCCTCATGACAAGGGAGCAAAGATGCTCACAATAAAAATGCTCCTCTTGGAGCATTTTTATTCGAGAATAGACTTAATTCGTTTCCTCTTCGTCGAGACCGAGAGACTTCTTGAGATCATCAATTTTACCAGCATCTTCGTTCGCTTTTTGACGATTCTTGAGCTCGTCGATGTAGATTTGTTTGAGCTGCGTCCATTCTGCTTTTTTGTCTGTGACAAGCTTTTTGATTGTTTCTCCTTCTTTTGGCATGAGTTTACGGAATTCTTCTCGCTCCTCGGTGAATACTTTCTTGAGCTCATCTATCTGGTATTGAGAGAGAGTCGGGATAGCATCGACGACGCGTTTTTTTTCAGCGACTGAGAGGGAGAGCGAGTGTTCGAGGAGGTCGACAAATTCTTTTTCATCAAACTGTGTCAGTGGGTGAAATGACACGAGGTCCATAATGATCTGATTATCATCTGTGTTGTAGCGACCGATGAGGTCCTTGAAAAACGCTTCCGCAGCAACGGGGTCAAATCCCGGGAGTGGCTGTCCATCTGTAGCAGATTGGTCGCCTTGACCGCCCTGAGCTGCACCTGTTGTATCCTCTGCCATAGTGAAAATTGTTAAGAACGGAAACTCTGAGAATCGAGAAATGATTCTACTTTCTCGCGCAGTATATCATCGAATACACCATTTGTCCAGACTTTTTCTACATCGTCATCTGCGTCCAAATCCTGAAGAAGCTTCATCACTTTTACACCCTGGTCAAAATCTGTAATTTCTACTTCCATGGCAGGTAAGTACTCAAATCCACTCGAGGTTGCTTCAATATTTGCATTTTTCAGGAAATTCGCGACATCAGAGAATTGCTCACGGAGACAGATGAGCTGTGTCTCGTCACCATCCACGAGATAATCATCACATCCTGATTCGATAATTTGATCTTCTGTAATGGCACTTGAGTTCACTAAAAAGACTCCACGATAGCGGAACATATGATTGGAAACAGAGCCTGTCTCACCGAGATTACCACCATTTTTATTGAAGTACGAACGAATAGAGCTCGCCGTACGATTACGATTGTCGCTGAGAGCACGGACGATGACAGCAATACCTCCAGCTCCCATGCCTTCGTAGATGATATCCTCGATAGCTGCAGCGTCTTTATCTAGCCCTGCTCCACGGCGAATTGCTTTGTCGATGACATCTTTGGGGACACTGTCTTTTTTTGCCTTTTCTATCGCGGTAAAGAGGCTCGGATTCTCGAGAGGATTCGCTCCTGATTTTGCCGCGAGGGAGATGAGCTTGCTATGCATACCATAGACTTTTCCTTTTTGGAGAGCGGTTGCGGCTTTTTTATTGGCCATGACTGGTCAGCGTCACATATTCAATTAGGAATTACGAATTACGAATTAGGAGAGATTCTAATGAGATTTTTTATTGGGCAAGTTCTCTGTGAGTTTGCAAATATATATTTATTATTTATAATACATTAAATGAGTACACCAGAAACACATGAAAATACGTATTCAAGAGAGATAATTCCAGCTCTTGATGACTTCTCTGCAATCCAGGAGCGAGTTGTCGCGCTCTGTAATCTCGTACAGACGAGAGAGAGAGCGACGGGAGAAATAGTACGCCTCAATCGTATACTCAATACCCTCATCTCGTCTATACGACGCTGTCTCAAAAATCCTGGAAGTGGTGAACTAGAGACTATTTTTACCAATACGCTGAGTGACATGAATACGATAGGTAGGATTAGAAAAATATATACACCACTGCCCATTGAACTGAGAGATTTTATCAAGCTTTCTCTTGCAGAACAATGTATCTATCTCTTTTCCGAGCAATGAATCAATGAGATACCAGGTGCCGTCTGTCATCACTGGACTATTTTTTGGTATAATTTTTGGCAAGAATGTCGTCGAGGTACTCTCTATGAAAAAGGGTCAATGCGACTCTGCCAGAGAACAAACAATTATGCAGAGATGCGGTATACTCAGCATTCATTTTTACTCCTCGAGCTTGAAAAAACTTACCTAATCAGTACAGATAGAAAAGTAGGAGTCACCATGAGAGAGGCTACCAATTTCAGTACGCTTGAAAAAGAGGTGTTTCGTACTGTTCGTGTGGAAGATAAAATTGTTTTGGAAAAAATCCGTACCTTCAAAACGCTCTCTTCTTTTGCAAAAAAACTCGACGCAATTCCAGGCAAAGAGCTACAACTATTTCTCGTATTGAGGGAGTGAAAAGATCAAAAAGTTTAGATTTTTTATCGTATCCGACAAACCCTTCTGAGCTCTGCCCGGTCTGCCTCGGTAATAGTCTGATTTTTCCCAGCGTTGAGACGGTACATGATAGCATCATTTTCCTCGACATGGTCCATTTGTATGGCATGTCCGAGCTCATGTGTGAGGACACGACCGAGCTTTGTCGCATCACTAAACTCGTAGATATTGATGCGTTTTCCCGAGGCGTCATAGATGTATTCTCCTTCGCTAAATTCTTCTCCGCGTGTTTTCCCAGTTGTATTATAGACATCGACATCGAGTTTTAATTCCTGGACGAGTGTATTTACCTGAGTACCCAGAGTGTTCGTTGCCGAGATTGTATTATTGAGCCGTGCGAGAGATTTGTTCACCCCAGCAACACGATTATTTATATCCAGTCGTTGCTTCTCGAGTCGCTCGTATTCCGCTTCTCAGACTCCTCCCCGCTTATTTGCCCGCGCCACCTCTCGCTGGTACGCACTTTGGAGATTTTTGAGCTGAGCTACCTCTCTTTCGTACGCTGATTTCTCTTTTTTCAGCACTTCGGACAATCTCTCATATTCTGCTAAGAGAGTTTCGTATTCTTCTTTTTTACCACCAATACTTTCACCTATTTCCTGGAGCTTCTCAGTGGTCTCTTGCCGTGTGTCGTAGATGAGATTCACGGTCATGTCACCACCATTTTCCACATATCTGAAGAGTTCTTTTCAGGCGACAGCTTCCCACGCATTCTCGGAAGCCGCTATACGCATGAGGAAATCCGCTCGCGACAATCCAAACTGTGTATCAAAAGTTCCCAGCGAATAGGTGAGAGGAATCGTGCAGGGGATATACACATGCACAGCAGTCCTGACTCGGAGCATGATCTCATCGCGGTGCTGATAGGTGAATCCAGCCAGCACGAGGAATACAAAGAGTTTGAAAAAATACCAGAGTTTCATAGAGAGATTATAGTGTGAGGGTGTTGTCGTGCAAATTTCCTAAACTCACTTCCTCTCTTTTCTCATATATTTGAAGAGGAGCTTAAATATTTTTTCTTCGAACCGTGCGAGCTTTTCACTCTCTATCGTGAATCCTGTCATGCTGTCCCAATCAATAAAAGAAATCTTGTTGCCATAGATGGCCTTTGCACAGTTATCCTCAAAGAGATCATACGCCGCAGGAATAGACACCATATCGCTATCGAGTCACCATCGCTTGGTTCGGGCGAGTTCGTCATTTGTTATAATCATTCTCTGGAGTTTCTTTTCGTTACGGAGTTCTTTGTAGCGCTGTACCAGTTCCACATCAGGACTTCTGTCAGCTTTCCTCGAAGAATATCGGTACCAGATTCCGTCTCGTGGAAGCGTCTGACCGATATCGATAAATATTTTTTTGAGCTCTTCTTTCCCTTCAAAATATCGTAAAACTGGTTTCTCTTCACTGACAGTATAGTCTCGCTCCATCTGAGAAATAATTGTCTCAAATGTCGCCTGTTCTGCTTCGTATAATGCGCGGAGTTTCTCTGGTGATTCTGCACGGTAGCGTGTTCGCTTGCCGTCTTTCTCGGTGCTGATGACTCACTTCTCGAGGAGGAGTGGAATAATACGATACAGAACTCCTCGGTACGTCCCTATCTCGCGAGCAATATCAGAGATGGAGAGGGGAGACTTCTGGAGCAGTGCGACGTATATATCACTCTCTATTTTTCCAAATCCTAGGCGTGAAAAGAATGCTTCGTACTTCATATGTTCAATTTTTTAACAATTATTAAAAGGTGACCTTTGTTCTTCTGAATAATATAGATTGAGAAGAGTATTTCTATTTTGTTCACAATTATAGACATTTTTGTCAAAAACAAAAATTCGTACTAAGATGAATGCGTTTATCTCATAATTCTTTTTTTATGAAAGCTGACCTCCACTTCCATACCACACTCTCTGATGGACGAGACCGACCAGAGCAAGTACTCGAAAATCTCGTCTCTTCTGGAGTCGAATTTGCGACGCTCACTGATCACGACCTCGTGAGTGATGGCTTCGCAGACGAGCTTCGCACGAGAGGTATTGAGACGACTCCTGCGAGTGAGATTTCTACACATTTTTTTGCTGGACTCAGGAAAGTCTGACTTCATATGACAGCCTATGCGTGAGAATTTAGCAATGAAGCTCAGGCGATGCTTGAGAGAACTCGTGTAGGGAAAGCTGAGAAAATTCGTCAGCAAGTCGAGCGACTCATCACTCATGGATATCCTCTGAGCTACACATGATTGCAGGACTGGGCACGAAGTAAATGATACAATCCTCTGAGCCTCAATAACGCCCATCTCTCTGCGTATGTCTACAGCACGCCAGACGCTGTACCGCTCGCAAATCGTGACCAACAGAGACAGGCATCTACACCTGATAGATTCTGATTTATGAGAGAGTGTCTGACACGAGAAGGACGCAATCCTGTAGGAGTTGTCGAAATACCAGAATATGAACCAACCACAGGAGAAGCGAGTCGTATCGTCCGAGATATGGGCGGAGTTATCTCTATCGCACATCCCAATTTTAGCTGGAGAAAATACGATGGTATAGCATGATTGCAGGCTGACATCGCACACCTCGTCGACCAAGGTGTGATGGGGATAGAGCTCAATGCTCTTGCAACGCCAGAATGGGCAAAAGTAATCCTCGAAATTCGAGACCGATACAATCTCCTACTGACATTCTGATCTGATAATCATGGAGAAAAAGAACCAGGAAAAACACACGGCACCCTCGGACAGCTCAATCCCTATTTCCTCGAGGACGAAGGGAGACTGACACATCATTTAAATTTGCTGAGAGACAGAATTGGAATCTAGCTGACATAGAGTTTCTCCCACAAAAACTTCAATTCTGGATGAACCTTCTGATGAGTCGTGATGAGTGTATGAGCTTCATCGGGAGAGAAGAATTCTACACTTGATACTTCCTCTCCAATATTGAGATCTTGATCTAGAATGTATTCAAATGCTCAGAGGTATTTCCGGATACCATCTCACTCGTAGTAAAACTTTCCCATTTCCCGAATCTCCCCAACTATCACACCTATTTCTTCCTCCATTTCTCTGCGAGCTGCCTCTTCATAAGTCTCTCCAGCCTGTACATGTCCGCCAGCAGAAGTCGACCAATAGAGAGGACGAAATTGCACCGTAGAAGAACGAACCTGAAACAAGAATCGACCATCCACATCTCGCACCATGACGTGCACGATACGATGCATATGACTCTCTGCATAAATCGCCTCTCGCGTCGCCTGACCAATTATTTGGTCGTCTATGTCTATGATGTTGAGGATTTCGGGCATACCAAAGAATATTCAGTTTAGCCACCTTTTTTCAATACAGAACATTTATATTGTTCCTTTTTTACAGGGGGTTCATTTTTAACTG
>Ga0172380_10001090_pt1 | contig 48229 bp, 41 predicted proteins | sample Leawe162metaG_FD_119747 | JGI IMG/M metagenome (GOLD analysis project Ga0172380, IMG submission 119747) | Leachate microbial communities from a municipal landfill in Southern Ontario, Canada - Leachate well 162 metaG | ecosystem: Engineered > Solid waste > Landfill > Unclassified | place... | reverse complement strand
AGCCGTTCGCGGGGAGAGCGCAGGGTGCGGGCGGCCATAACCCCGGGCACGGCGCAGCCGCCGGCAATGCCGCCGGAAACGATGTAGGGCATGACCGAACTGCCGTGCAGGCCGAAGATACGGAAAACCCGGTCCATCATGAAGGCGACCCTGGCCAGGTAGCCGGAGTCCTCGAGGATGGCGATGCCGAAGAACATGAACATGATCATCGGCACAAAGCCGAGTACCCCGCCCATCCCGTCGATGACCCCGGAGATGACCATGGATTTGAGGTGGCCGTCCGGCAGCAAGGTCTCCACGTTGCCGCCGAGCCAGCCGAAAAAGGTCTCGAGCCAGGCCACCGGCAGCTCGCTGTAGGTGAAGGTGAATTTGTAGAGACCCAGGAGTACGGCCAGCATGATGATCGGCCCCACAAACCGGTTGGTCAGGACCTTGTCGATCCGGTCCGAGGCATGGAGACGGTCGACGTCGAATTTATGAGTGAGCACCTCCTGGCGGAGCACCGATTTGATGTAGCCGTAGCGGTGGTCGGCGATGATCGCCTCCGGGTGGGCTTCCATGGTCTTGTCCAGGTGCGCGGAGACCGTGCTCACGATCTCCTGGAGTTCCGCGTCTATGGCCGGATCGTGGGTGCGACCTTTCTCCCGGATCTGGCTGTCGCCTTCCAGGTACTTGAGCGCCAGCCAGCGCGGGGCATAGTTTTCGACCATGAATTCATCGGCGGTTATGCGCTCGGCCATGGTCTGCAGGGCGAGATCCACGTCTTCGCCGTAGGAGATGTGCAGGGGGTTCCAGGGCGTGTTCTCTTTGGCCAGCTCCAGGGCGGCGGCCATCAGCTCGGCGGTGCCTTTGCCGGAGCGGGCGATGATGGGGATCACCGGCACCTTGAGGAGGTCGGCGAGCCTTTGCGCATCAAGGCTGATGCCGCGATCCTGGGCCACGTCGATCATGTTGAGGGCGATGACCATGGGCACCCCGAGTTCGAGGAACTGGGTGGAGAGATAGAGGTTGCGTTCCAGGTTGGAGGCGTCGGTGATATTGATGACCACATCGGGCTTTTCCTGTACCAGATAGTCGCGGGCCACCACCTCTTCCATGGAATAGGCAGAAAGGGAATAGGTGCCGGGCAGGTCGATGATCGTGGCTTGCTCGCCGGTGGCAAAGGTGTAACTCCCCTCTTTTTTTTCCACGGTGACGCCGGGGTAGTTGCCCACGTGCTGGCGAGCCCCGGTCAGGGTGTTGAAGAGGGTGGTTTTGCCCGAGTTGGGGTTGCCGGCCAGGGCTATGGTGATTGGTGACATTACAGCTTCTCCTCGGGGTTGGCGATTTCCACCTCGATGTGGTCCGCCTCGTTGTTGCGCAGAGTCAGGGTGCCGCCCATGATTCGGATCGCCACCGGATCAAAGAGGGGGGCGCGGCCCATGATGGTGATCCGGGTGCCGGGGACAATGCCCATTTCGCGGATGCGCCGACCAAGCTCGCCGCCGACCTTGACTGCGGTGATGGTGCCGGACTGGTCTTTTTGCATGTTGCGGAGCAGGATTGTTGGCATTTTGGGGTTCTCCTCGGTGCTGGGGGTTGCTCAATATTTATGAGCTGCAATAATAAAAAGCTGCGGTTAAGAAGTAAATAGTTTTTTTATGCTACAGAATAAAATTATACAACCCGAACTTATTGCTTTGGGTCACTTCCGGATCTGGTCAGGGGGCGAGGGGTGAGGCGAAGAGAATGGTGGGCAGAACGGCGCCGCCCTGCTCCCTCAGGCAAGAGAGCGGGGCGGCGGCAAAGATCTGAAAATGAGGGGAAGTGCCCTGCGTTGCGGCTACTCCTTGGTGTTTCGCATCATGCCCAGGGAGTTGGGGTGATGCAGGTCCGTATCCATGTCGATGGTATGGCAGACCTTGCAGTTGCGGTTGGCGCCCAGTGGGTAGGGGTTACCCTGATACTGCCGGGGGCCGAAGTTGTCCCGCTCCTTTTCGTAGGGGTTCGTGGCGGGATACTCGGCATGGGGGCTGCCGTGGCAGGCGGCGCAATGAATGCTGCCCGACTCATCGTGCCGGCTACGATAAAGTTCTTCGCCGCCGGCTGTCCATACGCCAAAGGCGCTGTCTGTTGCAGGCGGTCCGAAGTCCACATGGCAGGTAAGGCAATCCGGTTGCTGCAGCCAGGGGATGCGCGGCTGGATTCCGGCAAGGGTTGCCCCTCCCGCGGGTTTGAGATGCTGCATCAGACGGGCCGCCCCGGCCTTGCCCACCTTTTTTTCGGCCAACAGCAGGGCCAGGGCGTGATTTTCCAGGGCGCCGTGGCAATTGGTGCAGTCCAGCCCGACATCGTGATGGACGCCGCGGAGGAAACGGGTGGCGCCCTGCGGACTGCTGGGGTGGCAGAGAGCGCAGGCCTCAGCGCCCCGGCCGCTCAGGAAGTTGGCATGAAAGCCGTGGATGGAGGCGGAAAGGCTGAGCAGTCCGGGTTTGCCGGGGGCGTTCAGCATCGGGTCCGGGTGGCAGCCCTGACAGAGGACGGGCTTGCCTGCCTTGGCCAGAGCCAGCAGGTCTGTCTTGCTCCGCCGGTCATGCGTAGTCAGGATGTTTATCGCCGTGGCGGCCGAGATTCCGGCCACCTCCTTGCGCCAACCGCCGTTGTGGCAGTTTTTGCAACCCATCTCGGTTGATACCGGGGCTACCATCCGGATGGAGGCAAGGAGGCTGTTGCTGATCTTGTCCCGGGCCTCGATGGTGAAGCTCGGGTAGGGCTGATAGCTCCCCTGGGCGGGATAGGGGACCACCGGCACCTTTTCGGCGACAAAGGCCTTGCCTTCTTTATTGCGCGGCATGACCCCGGAAAGGCTCTGGCCGGAAAGGCCGGTGTGGTCAGGCCGGCTGAGGCCGAACAGGGAGGGCAGGTATTTCCAGAACTCCACCTGTCTGGCCGGCTTCTCGAAGCCCGGCTCTACCCGAAAGGAAAGAACCACGCCCTCGGTGACCACCTCCGGGGTTGGCCCGCGCTTGATTAGTTGGGCAAAGAGATCGTTTGCTGGCGGACTCAGGCTGAAGAAGCCATCGGCATCGCTGATGCTGTGCATGCCCAGGTTGTTCCAGGCCAGGAGAACGTAGCCGTCCTGGTCCGGGTTAAAGGGGAGCGGGGCAAGCGGAGGGAGCTTGAGCAGCGAGATGTCCGCCGCCTGTTCCTTTCTGCCAAGCAGTCCTTCCATGATAAAGGCGGCCAGGGCGCGGCGTTCCTGGTCGGTGCCGGGGAAAGGCGGCATGGAGCGGTTTAGCGTGCCCTGGCCGCTTATCCCGGCCTCCAGGGCAGAGACCGAGTCATACTTGGCGCTCAGCTTTTTGATATCCCGCATGGGGCCGCCCACCGAATGGCAGGGGGAGCACATGATGTTGAAGAGTTGCCGGCCCACCACCTGCCGGTTTTCTTCGCTGATCTCCTTGTTGATCCATTTGGCCGAGGCCAGGATGCCCTGGGCCCGGACCGTGTCGAGATCCTTTTTCAGAATGGAATTGGCGTAAATATGATCGAACAGGGTGAAGGGTCGGCGGCTGCCTTCCCGGATATACTCAAAAGCGCCCAAGTAGGTAATGCCCAAAAGAAGCAGAATCACGGCCAGGGAGCGGGTGGCGGTCTGCGGCAGGCGAATCACCATGAGCAGGCCGCCGAGAAAAAGAAGCAGTGAACCCCAGAGAAAGACTGTGAGATAAGGAGCCAGCTCCGGACTGAAGGTTGCAATCCAAAGTCGCTGCGGTTCGGGCAGGGCCTGGACATACCACCAGGCCGAGGCCAGGAAGAGGAGAAAGGGGGCCAGAAGCCAGGTGGCGCAGTAGCGGACCATACGCAACCGAAAGGCTTCTTCCTTGATAGCGGTGGAGGTGAGAAAGCCGTAAAGCCCGGCCAGCATCAGGCAGAGGAAGGTCCGAAAAAAAAGAGCCGGCCAGAAGGTGGGATTAAAGAAGCCGTCCCAGAAGTTGCCGGTGGCCAGCCACTTGCCCGGGGTGAGCATGAAGCCGATGATCCCGTTGATGGCAAAGAGGGAGAGCCAGGCGAAGAGGAAATAAAGCCAGCCGATGAGCAGGTGGCTGCGCCGCTCCATCCGGCCGAAGGTCTGGTAGTAGATGAGAATGGCCACGATCTCTCCGAGAAAGAAGACCCATTCGATGGCCCAGCCGAAAACAAAGTTGTGGATCAGGATGGAGGTGGCGGCCGGGGCGATGAGGGCGATGGTGAACCAGATGCCCACCCCGGTCATGGCGCCGAGTACCAGGGTGAGGAGCAGGAAGAACCTGGTGTGTTTTTTTGTATAGTCGAGAATGGCTTGCGAGCCGTCCCGGTAGCCCTTTATCTCGGTGAGCACCAGAAATAGGCCGCCGCCGATGGCGAAATGGGAGATATACACATGGAGGATGGCGATGAGGGCGATGAGCAGGCCGCCGCCGGAAAAATCCAACTGCCAGACCGGATAGTTCATCAGCGCACCTCCTCGGGCACCCTGGCCGCCAGCCGGAGCATGTAGATGACCACCGCGATCCCGATTACCAGGATGGCCAGGAAGAGAAAGAGCGGCGACCACTGCGGTACAACCTGCAGATCGGCGGGATGAAAGTAAGGGCTAAGGTAGGCCTGCCTGACCAGATCCCGCATGAGGACCATGAAAAGAACGGTGGTCGCCAGGGCGAAGGTGGTCGGCCAGACCCGTTGCCTGTTGCCAAAGTGCAGGCTGGCAAAAACCGCGAGCAGGGCGGCGGCGAAAAGGGTGGTGTGCAGGGGTGAATCGCCGACAAAGAGCTGATAAACGTTTTTGGGCAGGGAAAAAAAGAAAAGGATGCCGCTGCCGATTTGTACCACGGTGGCGGAGGTAAACCATTTCATCCCTGCGTGCAGACGTTCCGCCGCGCCTGGCTCGCCTTTTTTCTCTTGAAAATAGGCGAGAATTGCCAGAAAAAGACCGCCGACCGCCACGGAGGCCACCACAAAATGCAGGTAACGGGGAATCAGGATGGGGTCGGCTAGATTCAGAATGGCGGTGCCCGCTCGTTGAAAATAAGCATTCCAGGCTCTGGGCGTCAGCATCAAGGTCATATTGTTGACAAAGAGAAAGGCGATGGTCAGCAGGAGCAGGAGACTTGTGCCGATCGTCAGCCTCCTGGCAGTGGCGGACAGACCTCCCGCCATCTTATAAAGATAGGCGCTGTAATAGGCGAGAATGAGCAGGCCGATGATGGAAAGCCAGTAACCGCCCATGAGGATGGAGCTGGTATAGATGAAATGACCGTAAAGTACCTGGAGAAAAAGAAGGGGCGCCACCCCGAAGTTCACGGCAAAGGCGATGGTGTACGGCAGTTTGTCGGCAATATCCCGGCAGGGCGGGGGCGCGTCGGGGCGGGCGCGCATTTCCCTGACCAGGGCGATCAGGGCGGTGCCCAGCATGGCATTCATGAAAATAAGGTGGGCGAAGAAGGTCAGGATAAGGAGAAACTCGAAAAAACCCCAGGGCGCCGGAATGGTGTCGGGGGTGGGGATAAGATTGGCTGGGTCCATGGCTGGGCTCCTTGGGGATAAAGTTTCTTCAAGTCGCGGCTAAAGATACCTTTGTCATGGTGGATTGGCAAAATGGCATTAGTGGCACGTGGCGTAAGGCCGTAAGGGAAAGGGCAGAGGGGGAACGGACCATTATTTTGTCCAGTGTTTTAGTATAGCATGAAAATGATTTTTAGATCGGTTTTCAGGAAAAATTTCGGCAGAACAGGGGCATGCCGGGAACTGGGGAAATGTCCGGAGTTGTAAAGAAGATAAAATGAGATAATAGGAGTAATATGGAGCTATGAAGAGAAATTGATGATGTTTAGTGGTTAATGAAATGTTGTCTTTTTCTTGTGGTCAGGGTGTAACCGTATGGAATTTTGCGCTTTTTGAAGCCGACGGCAAAAGGGGCGAAATATCCAGTCGTTAGAAGGTATTCCGGGGATTATTGGCCGTTTATCCGGGGTTATAGGCTGTTGAAAACTTGCGGAGCACCGAGGGGAAAATTCCTTGAGACCGGTTTTGACAGGTGGCAGGGTTTTCCTTTAAAAAAACGGACAGAAATTATCCCAGCGGTCTCAATTCGCTTTAATCGATTATTTTTTCGTGACTGAATTAGGGGAAAAAAATGTTTTGGCAGCGAGTTAAGAGTGTTTTGTCGCAGAAGTTTTCCGATCACGATTTCAAACTGTGGATCGAACCCCTGCAATGCGTGCATGACGATGCGCAGAGCATTCAACTGGCTGGACCTGATCCGTATTTTTGTTCCTGGATCAAAGATAATTTTTTGACTGATATTCAGGCGGCCTTGCAGGATGTTGGCTTTACCGGCAAGGGGGTGCAACTTTCGGTGAGCCAGGCCAGTAAGGCGCAGGCTCTTTTGCCGGAACCGGAAAGGAAACAGAATCAGCTCCGGTTGCCCAGCATGCCGGTGGCCCGTTCCGCGGTCCGGACCCTGCACCCGCGCTATGTCTTTGACGAGTTCATGGTCGGCGAGTCCAACGCCTTGGCCTATTCGGCCTGCGAGGCTATGGCCAACGGCGATGCCACCCTGAGCCCCTGCCTGTTTATTGAAGCGGGAACGGGGCTGGGAAAAAGCCATCTGACCCATGCGGTGGCCCATCATATCACCAGTCATTCTCCCGGCACCCGGCTGCATTATGTGACCTCCCAGCAGCTTACTTCCGAAATGGTGCGCAGCATCAAGAATAACACCATGGAGCATTTCAAGGAAAAATATCATCACCAGTGCGATGTGCTGCTGATGGAGGATGTGCAGTCCCTGGCCGGTCGGACCAAAACCCAGGCAGAGCTGGCCGAGGCCCTGGATGTCCTGATGGATTGCGGGAAAAGAGTGATCTTCACCGGGGCTATTTCCCCGCGCCATATCCCGGACATGGATGACGGGGTGCGCTCCCGGCTCTCCTCCGGGCTGATTACCACCATCAATCCTCCGGACCGGCGGACCCGTTGTCTGATCATCGAGCGCAAGGCCCGCAACAACAAACTGGCCCTTTCCGGAGAGATTATCGAGTTTCTGGCCGACCGGATCCACGGCGACATCCGGCGGGTGGAAAGCGCCATTATCGGCCTGAAGGCCAAGGCCTCCCTGCATAAAATTTCGCCGAACCTGGATATGGCCAAGGAGATTGTCGCCGGAATCATCGGGCAGCGGCAGGAGTTGTCCGCGGTGCTGATCCGTAATTTCGTGGCCGGTCAGTTCAATGTCTCCATTGAAGAGATGCAGTCGAAGGACAGGAAAAAAACGATCGTCTTTCCCCGGCAGGTCTCCATGTATCTAGCCAGGAAACTTACCGAGGAAGCGTTGTCCGAGATCGGCAAGGCGTTTAACCGGGATCATTCCACAGTGGTTCATTCCATCCGGGTCATCACCGAGGCCATTGTCCGCAGCGGCAGCATCCGGGGGCAGGTGGAGCATCTGGTGGCGCGCCTGAAGAATCAGGGGTAAGGAGAAGAGGAAAGGGCCAGGGGTTAGGTTATCCCCTGGCCGCCGCCAGAAACACCATCAGAAATAAACCGGTCTTACTTCGGGTTCCGGTCGTATCCCCCCTGTTTGCAGCAGTATTTTGTCGGCCACCATCTTGGCTGTCTTCATCATGTCGTTCATGCCGATGCCTTCCCAGCCAAAGCCGCAGAGATGCAAACCGTCCAGCCTTTGTTCCAGGGAATCCTTCCAGGCCAGCAGCGCGGGGTAGCCCATTTCCAGTTGGGGGATACCGCTGTCGCCGCGCAGAACCCGGCTGAAGCAGGGGGGCTCGGGCAAAGTGATCAGCTGCCGGAGATCATCATAGACCCGGCTGACCAGTTCATCGTCGGCCAGCTCCAGCCGTTCCGGATGGCGGCGGCCTCCGACCAGAGCCTCCATCAGCACCCGGCCTTCGGGGGCGCGGCCGGGAAACATCCGGGTTGAAAAAAGGGCTCCCATGGCGAAGCGCTTTTCCCGTTCAGGGGCCAGATAGCCGAAGCCGAATGGCACTTGCGCCTTGTCCGTGAAGCCCAGGGCCACCGTGGCGATGCTGGCGGTGGGGAGGGCGGCCAGGGGCGGGGCATGGGCGGCCAGCAGGGTCAAGGCGCGGTTGACCGGCAGAGCGACAATGACGGTGGCCGCCCGGTAGGTTTTGGCCCCGGTGTGTATCTCCCAGTCTTCGTTTCCGCGGCTGATGGCCCGCACCGGGCTGTGAAAAAGAATATTCGCTTCTGTTGCCAGGGTTGTGATGAGCTGTTCCATGCCCTGGGGAAAGCTGGTCATGGCCGGCAGCACCCCCGCTCCCCTTTTTTTCTTGAGCAGCCCTTTGAGTACCGAGCCCGCTTCCTTTTCCAGGGCGCGGACTCCCGGCATCACTCCATCGATGCTGAGGCGTTCATAATCCCCGGCAAAGGTGCCGGTGATCGCGGCATCAACCAGGGGCAATATTTCAGGGCCGAAGCGGTATGCCGCCCACTGGCCGACGCTTTGTTCCTCGGTCCGCGGCTTTTTGAAAAGATCGCCCAGCAGCCGTATTTTACCCAGAGAGGATAACAAGGGAGTCTTGAGCAGGGCGGGAGGACTTTGCGGCAGCTGCACCAGCCGCCCGGCATGACAGACATAGCGGACAAAGCTGCCCAGGGGCGCTTTCTGGGCGATGCGGTCCAGACCGGTTTCCTTAAGCAGGGTGCGGCTGGCCGGGTTGTTGTCCAAAAAGCCATGCGGCCCCCATTCGGCCAGATAGCCTTGTTCACTAAAGGAGCGCACCGCACCGCCGGGACGGCCATCCTGCTCAAGAATTAGGATGTCTGTTCCCGGCGCGCTTCTGTGCAAAAAATGGGCGGCGCTTAAGCCGGAAAGGCCTGCGCCGACAATGATTATTTCGTGTATTTCCGGCATGGATCGCATATCCTCGGTTGAGGGAATCGGTTGGGAAACTTAGGAGCCGTCACTGAATAACTTGCTCAGTTCAGCTCAATCCTTTACGGCTTCTTTCACCCAAAGGGCATAAGTTTCGTTTGAGCAGGCAAGCTGCTCAACTCAGCTTTATGCCGTTTTGGCTATTGTGAATGGCGGAGTTATTTTGTACGAACGGCTTATCTCCGCCGGGTGTTGGGGCAGGTTGCCCTCTTCAGGGGGTTATGATATATGTTAGAAGGCATTTTGTCGGATTCTCATCTCTGTGATTTGCGTAATTTTACCCTATATTGCAAGAGGCAGGAATGAAAAAAAAACAACCGCAAGGGTGGTTCGGCGGCAGAATACTTGTTTTTCCCTCAATGGTGTCGTGAAAAGAATGCAACCCGCAGATTCTCGACCGGTGAAGGTTCTCATCCTTTTTTATTCATTCAGCGCCCAGACCAGCACCCTTGTGCACCGGCTTGGCGCCGGTCTGGAGGCGCAAGGGGTACAGCTGACCTATGAGCGGCTGCAGCCCCTCACTCCTCGCCATTTCCCCATCGGCACGATGCCGGCCACCCTGTTCATGATGCTCAGCACTTTTCTGCGGGTGAGGATTCCCATCCAGCCGCTGCCCCCCAACTGCCGGGAACGCTACGATCTGATCGTCCTGGCCGGCCCCACCTGGTCCTATAATCCCAGCGGCCCGGTTCTCTCTCTGCTTGACCGGGATGGGGCAAGGCTTTTTGCCGGCCAGCAGGTTCTGCCGCTGATTTCCTGCCGGGGCTACTGGCGGATGCACTGGCTGAGTCTGCGCTGGCAGCTTCAGCGATGCGGGGCCAGGGTGGTCAACCGGATGATTTTTGCCCACCCCAACAAGGAGCCCTGGCGGACCATCGGGGTATTTTTGAAACTTGCCGGCCGGGTGCCGGAACGGAGCAGATGGCTGGGTCGATTTTATCCGCGTTACGGGCATAGCCGGGAGCAGCAGGATCAGGCCTTCGCTTTTGGCGAGCTCATCGGCCAGGCGCTCAAGCGCGGGAGTTCCCTGACTGATCTCTCTTTTGCCTCTGGCCGGGTCGGGCAGGACGGAGCTTAACCCGGCCTTCAGAATTCAATGCCCTTTTGGGCCTTGATCCCTTTTATAAAGGGATGCTTTATGGCGCGCATCTCGGTGACCAGATCCGCGTAGTCGATGAGCCCCGGGCTGGCATCGCGGCCGGTGATAACAAGGTGCAATCGTTTGGGCCGCTTACGCAACAGGTCGATAATCTTTTCTTCCGGAACCAGGCCGAAGCCGATCAGGTAGGTGAGTTCGTCGAGAACGATCAGATCGTAGGCGTCGCTCAAGATTTTTTCCTTGGCGAGTTCCCAACCTGCCAGGGCCGCTGCTTTCACGGTTTCCATCTCCTGCTGCCAGGTGAAGCCGGTTCCGGCGAGATGCAATTCAATCCGACCGGGAAAGGCGGAGGCGAAGGCGAGAGCTTCGCCGGTTTTGGCCTGCCCCTTGATGAATTGAATGATGCAGACCTTCAGCCCCTGGCCCGCCGCCCGGAGCGCCTGCCCGAATGCCGCCGTGCTTTTTCCCTTGCCGTGCCCCGTATTAATGATAACCAGGCCTTGTGCCGTCATGGTTTGCCTCATGGAGTATCGACGCTCTGCCCTGCTTCCGGGAAGAGGGTGGCGGGCGAATAGTGAGTGGTGCGAAATTTTTCCAGCTGCCGGCGGTAAAAATCTTTGTGCTTCCCTGCCTTGGCCAGGGCTTCCTCTTCGAGGGTCAGAGCCTCTTCCCGCCTGTCGTTTGCCCAATACGCCGTGGCCAGGGTGTCGAGCACCTGGGGAGTTCTTTCTGCTGCCGCCGCTTTTTGCGCTAGGCGCAGAGCCCTTTCGGGATTGCGCAGCCCTGGCTCTTTGGCGGTTAGGAGGAGCCAGGCCAGATTGTTCAAGGCTTCCTGGTTGGCGGGGGCAAGGAGCAGCGCCTGTTCGTAGGCGTTGCGGGCGGCCTGTTCCTGGTTGCGGCTGTATTGCAGATCGCCCAGGAGCTGAAACCAGAGGCCGTTGTCCGGCTGGTCCCGTATTTTTTGCCGGATGAGCGCTTCGGCAAATCTGATTTTGGCTGTCTCGTCCAAAAGGTCCGGGGGCAGGGAAAAGGCGGCCAGGGCACCGGTGAGCATGACCAAAGCGTAGAGGGCCAGGGCCAGGTGAACCTTGCGGTGATGGCGGGGGATCAAGGCCGGATCTTTTTCGCAGCCGCGCAGATAGTCGATGCGCTGTCCCAGGCCGAAGTGGTGCCAGCTGGGCATTTCCCGGATATTGCCGCCGAGCAGGGCGATCTTTTCAAAGACCCGGACCAGGGGAGAGGCGTGTCCCATGGCGTTCAAGGCATACAGATCCGCCTGCCGTTCAAAGTTACGCATGAAAAAGCCAAAGATGAAGCGGAAATAGCCCAGCATCAGGGCAAAAAGAATGAGAGCGCCGGTCAGGGCCAGGATCGTTTCTGGAGAGGTTCCGGTCAGGGCGATCAGCTGGTAAAAAAGATCCGCGCTTAGCATGAGCAGTAGCAGAGGGGCGACACTCACCTGGGTCAGCAGGCCAAAACCGAAAAAGAGAAACAGATAGAGCTGGAGATGGAAGCGTTTGACATGTCCCAGTTCATGGGCCATGACCGCTTCCATCTCCTCCGGGGTTGTGGCCTCGAGCAGGGCGGGAGTAACAAGGAGATAGCGGAAGCGACCGGTGAGGCCCATGACCCCCGCGGTCAGCATGCGGCCCTCAAAGAGCGGCCAGAGCAGGATATCGGCAAACCGCAATCGCTGGGCGTGGCAGAACTCTTCAATCCGTTGCCTGGTCGGCCCCTTGGGGAGAGGCGTGCAACCCCAGAGACGGATAATGGCCAGGGGCAGAAAAAAGATCAGGCCGAAAAGAGAAAGCACTACCAGGCTGGGTTCACCCCAGGGCGAGGCAAGAAATTCTTGCAGCCGAGGAAAGGGGGCAAGCTGGATAAGGTCGAAAAGGGTGGAGATGATCAGCCAGGGCAGGAGAATGGCGAGATTGATCTTGAGGTTTGCCGCCACAAATGAGCGGGCGGCAATGGCTTTGGCAAAGAGGTGCTGATAGCTGGGAAGCCCGGCCAGCCAGATAAGGCAGAGATAGCCGAAAAAGAGAAAAATTCCTGCCAGATGGGCAAGAACCGGGAGTTCTTCGGCAAGCGGCAGACGGCTCAGGTAGTAGCGGCCTTCAAGCAGAAAGATATCCACGGCCAGAAAAACGATGGCCAGGATGGAGAGCCGTTGTTCCACGGCAAAATAACGGAGCGCCGTGGTGGAGTGATTGCGGCGAAAAAAATAACGGGCCAGCTGGTTGAACAAAACTCCTTTGCCGAGAAAGAGCAACAAGACGGGGGGCCAGGGGATCTGGGACTGCTCCGGCATGGGCCCGGTGGTAAGAATCAGGATGACTGCCAAAAAATAGATGAGATTGTTGTACATTAAAGTCGATTATAAGTCTGGCCGGAGATCCTGGCGTTGTGCTCCTGATATTGTTGGAGCAGGTCACGCAACTCATTTGGTGCAAAGATTTGTTTTTCCAGAAAAAATTCGCCAAATTTTTTCTGGATTCGCTTCTGATGGGCAATGAGCATCTGGATCTGGGGCTCGGACAGCAGCCCCAAATCCATGGCGGTCTGGCCAAAGGGCTGCAATATCGGACGGTTGCGGAGGATATGGAGTACCTCCGCCTCGTTGAGCAGGCCAAAACGCAGGCCGATTTCTCCCAGGCGCGGTCGTTCGGTGCGTTGCCAGATCAGGGCCTGGATGATGGTTCGCCAGTTGATCAGGCCGGAATAGTAGAGGAAATGGCCAAGAAGCAGGCGGCGGTTCGGCAGGGAGCCCTGGTAGAGGCTTTCCGTATTCCAGAAAAAAGAAGGCTGACTGGAGGTGTTCCGGAAATCGGCCTTTGTCTGGGTGTCGGTTCTGGGTTGCTGGCGGGGGCCGGTTTGCCCCTGGTGCGGCCTTTTTGCCTGCCAGGGGCGATAGGTTTGATAGGTTTTGGCCTGTGCCGGGCTGGCCGGCTGGGTTCGAGGCGGCGCCTGGCGTACCGGAAAAGGCAGGCAGTAACCTTTTTCCTTGGCGTCAAGAAAAGCAATCAGGTTTTCGTAGGCCTCCTGCACGGAGTGGAACAGATCGTGGCGTTGGCGTTGTACCAGGTCATTTTCCAGAGCGGCACGGTCCGGGTGGGTTTCCATGGCCCGTTTGCGGTAGGCGCTTTTGATGCCTGCGAGTTGAATATAGTCAAGGAATTCGCGGGAGATGGTGAGCTCCGGCCCAAAAATAATCTCGCAAGAGCGAAAGAGTTCTTTTTCCGCGGCAACTGTTTCCATGGCGCGCCCCGTACTCACTGGAGGTTAGATGAAAAATGAAAGCCGTACAGGCAATGCTCTTGGTTGGCGAACGGCTGGATTTTTCGCCAGGTGCCCCGCAGGGGAAAAATATGCCGGAAGGTAACTCCCATGTCCCGATATGGCCGTTTGTGATAAGATACACTCGCAAGAGAGCGGTAAGGATCGGCTGACAAACTGTTATTAAAGCTGAGTAGAGCACCTTGGCTGCTCATCCGAAACTTAGTTGATCATTTTTTGTGGATAAAACGGCAACAGCGTCACTCAGCGGCGCAAAGAGCTGTAACTTACGTCCATAATTGTATAAGCTATTTTGCAATAGTTCCCAGGTAATTAACAGTATTATCTGACAGATAACATCTTATTTTTTATTTGGGCTTCCAAGAAATTTTTATTGGCAACGGGGATTTCTGTTATGGATCAGCCAACCGGAACAGGGGGGCAAGGCGTGGACTCATCTTATTTTTTTCGTGATTTCAATATGATCCCGGCATGCTCAGAGCTGGAGGAGCTTGCCCGGGCGCCTTACGACCTGACCGCGCCCGGCGCTCTTTCTCCGGCAAGAATCAACCGTTACCGGAGCCATGCGGCCGGGCTTGATTTATTGTATTCCACCCAGCGGCTGGACGAGCCAGTGCTTGCCGCCCTGCAAAAGCTTGCCGAGCAGAGCGGAGCGGTAGCCCAATTTATGCTGATGAAAAAGGGTGCAGTGCTGAACCGGCTTGAGGGATACGCCAGCGAGGAGCGGCAGGTGCTGCATACCGCCTGCCGCGATATCTTTGCCCCGGGCAGCTTGGCGCCCGCGGCCTCTGCCCGGGCCAAAGCCGAACTGGAAAAGCTGGCCGATTTTTTGGCAGCCCTTGACGCAGGGGCTATTGTCAACGAGGCTGGCGAGTCGTTCACCGATCTGGTCCAGGTGGGGATCGGCGGTTCCGACCTTGGCCCCCGGGCCTTGTCCCTGGCCCTGGCCGCCTATAAAATCCCCGGCCGACGGGTGCATTTTATCAGTAATGTGGACCCCGATGATGCCGCCGCCATCCTGAGCGGGCTTGATCTTGCCAGAACCCTGGTGAATGTGGTGTCGAAAAGCGGCTCCACCCTGGAAACCCTGACCAACGAAGAGCTGGTCCGTCAGGCTTACAGCGAGGCGGGGCTGGAGCCGAGTCGCCATTTTCTGGCGGTTACCGGCAAGGGCTCGCCCATGGACAACCCCGCCCGGTATCTCCGCTCTTTTTACATGTTCGACTCGATCGGCGGCCGTTACAGCGCGACCTCCATGGTCGGCGCGGTGATGCTCGGCTTCGGCCTTGGATACCCGCAGCTTCTGGAGATTCTCCGGGGGGCCAATGCCATGGACCTGGCCGCGGAAGAACCGGACATCCGTCGCAATCCTGCTTTGCTGCTGGCCCTGCTGGGCATCTGGAACCATAATTTTCTCGGCTGCGACACCCTGGCCATTCTGCCATACAGTCAGGCGCTGGTCAGGTTTACCGCCCATCTCCAGCAATGCGACATGGAAAGCAACGGTAAATCCGTGACCAGGCAGGGCAAACCCCTGGCCTGGAAAAGCGGCCCCATCATCTGGGGCGAGCCGGGCACCAACGGTCAGCATGCCTTTTACCAGCTGATCCACCAGGGAAGCATAATCGTTCCCGTCGAATTCATCGGCTTTCGCCAGAGCCAGCATGGCCGCGATCTGCTCATCGAACAGACCACCTCCCAGGAAAAACTGGTGGCCAACCTGCTGGCCCAGGCTCTAGCCCTGGCCGCCGGCCATGCCGACGAAAATCCCAACCGGAGCTTTGCCGGAAACCGGCCCAGCGCCGTGCTGCTGGCGGACCGACTGACCCCGTACACCATGGGCGCGCTGTTGGCCCTCTATGAGGCCAAGGTGGTGTTTCAGGGGTTTATCTGGAACATCAACTCCTTTGATCAGGAGGGGGTGCAGCTGGGGAAAAAACTGGCCACCCGCCTGCTCGCCCATTATGCCGGGCTGCGGCGGGATTCCGGGTACAGCGGCGAAGCGGGGGATGCAACGGGATGGGCGCTGCTTGAGGCTGCCGGGATGCTTGGCAAGTGACAAGTGACCCGTTCAGCATTATAGATAAATTGTCGTGCTTAGCAGTAATTTAATCTGGGGGGTGTCCCTAATTTCTCCAACATCTCCATTGCCTTTAAAGCTCGCGACGCATCAAGACCGCGCGCAAGGCGACATCAGGTTGAAGTTCGATATCGATTTCGCAAATGTTTTCGAAGCCTAATGCGGAGTAGAACTTCTCTGCGTTAAGGCTAGAGTAACACTCAAAGGCGATCACGCCGCCTGAGCGCGCAGCGCTTTCGCAAAGACGATAAATGGCCCGTCCGACACCACGTCTTGTCCAACCCGGATGCGTCGCGAAGTGCCGTATGTGCCCCATGTGACGCTCGACAGCTCCTGTTCCAGGTCGTTCCAGGGTCCAACCGCCGCAACCAATCACGCCCCCTGTCGACAGTTCGGCCACGTAGTATGTGCCGGAGCCCAGTAGGGACGGGTTCGATTTAGTCATCAACTTCAGCGCAGGAGTGAGCAACTCATTATCGTAGGATGACGCCATGAGCTTGGGATAGGACACCTGGAGTAACCTGTCGACAGCTGCAGCGTCCTTCTGACTCGCAACCCTCACTTCATATTCCAATTTCATCGCTCCGATCTACCATTGAAAAGTCGCGCATAACGCCGCCATTGAGCGGCCTAAGCCATGAGCGAAGTTCGCTGGCGAAGGTCCGTCTCGAATGGCATGTTAGGTATAGTGCTTGGCCATGAAGTCGCGAATATCGCGCAGCATAGACTCTACGTCCGTCTTCTCGAATTCGGTCCATTTGCCGTGGGCCGCACTGTTCCGCAAATCGGCGATTGACGTGATTCTTTTTTGCACAAGCTTCGTGTAGACCCCTTTCTTCGCGAGTTCAGAGTTCATCCAGTCAAGCTTTGGGTTGTTGGGTAGCGTCACGGCGTTCGCTTGGCAAAGCTTGCGTAATCCGTCCTCAAGAACACTACCCGCAACCACGGCTGCGGGCTGGAAGTAACCTGCCCCCAAGAGGTGTTCTGCTTGCTCTAAGAATTCATCGAACAGTTCGGCCTCTACCAGCCTCTTGATTGATAAAAGGCCGTCCGATTCGTAGTCATCCTTCGCGGCGAGTAGGACACCAAAGGCCTGCTCGACATTGGACCATTTCGGGTAGGACGGAAACTGTTCTTTGATGCGTAGGTAGTGTGCGCGGTCCTCACCAAATACCCTGGAAAGTAGGTTGAGGCAACTCGTGAACCACTGGTTTGCCAGCTGGACATCAATGAAGTCGCCCGTGATGTGGCCCGGCGAGGGTGCGCGACGAGTGGTTAGAACCTTTCTTCCAAGCGCAATCAATTCGTCGAGGCGGGCAAGAATCTTGGCGTCAACGGTCACAGTGTCTCCTGCTATGCCTATCAGTAATTATATGGTTTCCCGATAACTACGAGGCTGAAAAAATATTGGCGCGAGTCTACGGCCAAGTAGCCTGTTCCCTAACCTGATAACCCCGCATTCCTCGGGTTATCAAGAAATCGCATAAGCGAAAAATTCTCGGCAAGCTCATCCGGGACGCACGATTGCTTTTCGCCTAGTGCGATAGTATGTGACAGGATCGGGAAAGTCAAAAAGAAAACTTGCTGGGGCAGGGCAAGCGGGCACGTATTCGTCGTGCACTGGAGGGGGATCAGCGGTACAGCAGCTCGAAGCGTTCCCAGAAATCAGGGAATGATTTGACCACGCACCCTTCCCCTTCGATCCGGACCCCCGGCACCCGCAGCCCGGCCACGGCAAAGCTCATGGCTATGCGGTGGTCGTGGTAGGTGTCGATCTCGGCACCATGGAAAGGGGGGGCGTCGGCATTGCCTTCGATAATCATGGCGTCGGCCCGCTCCTCGGCCCGGACCCCGAGTTTGGCCAGCTCGGTGACCATGACATGGAGGCGGTCGCATTCCTTGATCCGCAGATGGGCGATATTGTTGATCACCGTCCGCCCCTTGGCAAAAGCGGCTACCACCGCCAGGGTGGGGACCACGTCCGGGCAGTCGCCCATGTCCACCTCTACCCCGCGCAGCTCCTTGCTGCCGGTTACGGTAATCCCCGCGGCGGAACGCTCCACCGCACAGCCCATCCGGGCCAGGATCTCCACCAAAACTGCATCCCCTTGTAAAGAAAGGGAGGGCACATTGGCCACCGTCACCCTGCCGCCGGTCACCGCGGCGGCAGCCCAGAAGTAGGAGGCGCTGGAGGCGTCGCCTTCCACCGCATATTCCCTGGCCTGGTAACAGCCCTGGGGGATGAGGAAGTGGTTGAGCTCGGGGCTGGCGGTTACCTCAATGCCGAAATCCCGCATCACGGCCAGGGTCATGCTGACATAGGGTTTGGACAGAACCTCCCCCGCCACCAGGAGTTCGGCGGGCTGTTCGGCATAGGGCGCGACCAGCAGAAGGGAGGAGAGATATTGGCTGCTTTTCCCTTCCGGAAGCAGGGTTTTGCCGCCCTTGATCCCGTTGGCCTTGATGACGACCGGCGGGCAGCCAGTGTTGTGGAGGCTGCGGATCTCGACCCCCCAGCCGGACAGGGCCTCCATCAGGGGCTTGATCGGCCGCTCGTGCATGCGCTGGTCGCCGTTGATGGTGAAGGGGCCGTGGCCGAGGGCCGCCACCGAGGTGAGAAAGCGGGTGGCGGTGCCGTTGTTGCCCAAGAATATTTCTTGCGCCGGGGCGGCGATGGCCCCGCCTTTACCCTGCACCCGCCACTGCTCCGGGCCGGTCGTAACGGTGAGGCCCATGGCCGCCAGGGCCTGGGAGGTATATTCGGTGTCCTCGCTGGCCAGGGGGTATTGGAGGATGCTTTCCCCGTTGGCCAGGGCCGCGGCAATGAGGGCCCGCTGGGTCAGGCTTTTGGAGCCGGGCACGGTGAGGGTGGTGTCGGTGGTGGCAAGGGGGCGGATTTCTTTCATGTGGTTGCGGTCGTTAAGAGTTGCAGCCGAGGCTGGTGAGCAGGCTTTGGCGCATTACTTCCAGCGGGGCCTGCCTGCCGGTCCAGAGTTCAAACTGGGCCGCGCCCTGATAGAGCAGCATGGCCAGGCCGTCGATGGTCTGGCAGCCCGCCTGCTCGGCTTCCTGCAGCAAGCGGGTTGCCAGGGGAGCATAGACGATGTCCATGACCACTCTGAAATTGACCAGGGCCTCTTTGGCAATGGGCAGCAGTTCCTGTTGGGGGGCCATGCCCAGGGAAGTGGCGTTGACCAGGGCATCCCCCCGGGCGGTGGCGGCCTCGGTCAGGGGCAGCCAAGGGCAGCCGAGCAGCTTGGCCAGGGCCTGGCCTTTTTCCGGGGTCCGGCTGGCAATGGTGAGCGAGGCCCCGGCTTCAAGCAGGCCAAAACCGATGGCCCTTGCCGAGCCGCCGGCGCCGAGGAGCAGGACCGAGGAGCCTTGCAGTTGGATTTTTTCGCCCAGAGCTCGGTTGGCCCCGAGCCAGTCGGTATTGGCCCCGTGGATGGTGTTGCGGTCGATGACCAGGGTGTTTACCGCGCCGATTTTTTCGGCGACCGGGTCGAGGGAATCAAGATGTTCGAGCACCGCCTGCTTGTGGGGGATGGTGACGCTAACGCCCTTGACGCCGAGGGCGCGGAAGCCGGTCAGGGCCTGGGCCACATCCTGCACGGCAAAGGGAAGATAGACCTTGTTCAGGCCAAGGGCGGCAAAGGCTGCGTTGTGCATGGCCGGACTCAGGCTGTGGGCGACCGGGTTGCCCATGATCCCGTAGAGTTCGGTGGCGCCGTTAATCTCCATGGCCTAGTTCCGTGAAGATGCGGCGCAGGGCCGAGGCGGGCAGCTGGCCGGGCGCGGTGGCCTGGCCATGATCCGGGGCGGCGTAGGTCATGTAGCCGCCCAGATCGGTGGTGGCCACCCGGCTGATCATGCCGCGCGGCCCCATGCAGAAGGCGATGAGGGGAAAGCCCAGCTCGGCCGCCAGTTCCTGCAAGGCGAGAACCCGGAAGACATCCTGAAAGCAGCGGGCCGTGGTGACGATCTTGCCGATGTCGGCGCCGCTCCGGCATTGGCGCTGAAAGATTTCGTTTAAGGCCTGCCTGGAGGCGGTGCACTTGAAGTCGTGCCAGGAGACGATGGTCCGGCAGTTGTTCGCCCGGGCCGCCTCAATGAGTTCGCTCGCCAGGGTGGAATCGGTGTTGAGTTCGAGGTCAATATAGGCAGCCCCGGATTCGGCGGCTTTTTTGAGCAGACCGATCCGTTCTTTTTCCTCGTTGGCGCAGTTGCCGCCTTCCCAGGTGGGCCGGTTGGTGAAGAGCAGGGGTTTGGCAAGACTATTCAGAAAGAGCGGGATGTCCGGATTTGTCAGGCTGTCCAGGCGAATCTCGATGACATCGGCAACCGGTTCCGATTCCGCGGCCAAGGTCAGCGCCTCGGCCTGGGTGGCTGCGGCAATCGAGACGCAGAGGCGGCGTACGGCACTGGTAGTGACATTCAGCATTGGTTGCTCCGGGGGAAAGGGCTTTAAAAAAACTATAAAATAACGGCGAATGCTCTCATAATATACCCAAAGGGCATAAGTTTCGTTTGAGCAGGTAAGCTGCTCAACTCAGCTATAATGAAACGCAAAACTATTCCATCGCGGAACGCTTGTCAACAGGCATGAGCAGGGCTTGTCTGCCTAGGAGACGGAGAATGTACCGATTGTTTGTCGCCATTGATCTGCCGCCGGACATCGTGGCCCATCTGCAGGAGATCTGTTACGGGGTGGTGGGCGCCAGATGGGTGCAACCGGAACAGCTGCACCTGACCCTGCGCTTTATCGGCGAGGTGGATGGCGGACTCTTCCGGGAGATCAAGGAGGGGCTGGTCGAGCTTAAGACGGAGGGTTTTGCCCTGCAGGTCAAGGGATTGGGGTTTTTCCCGCCGAGAAAGACTCCCAGGGTACTCTGGGCCGGGGTTGCGCCGGGGAAGCAGGTCTGCGCTTTGCGCCACAAAATAGACAACTTCCTGCTTGGCCTGGGGCTTGCCCCGGAGGGCCGCAAATTTTCCCCGCATATCACCCTGGCCAGGCTACACGATACCCCGCTTGCCAGACTGAGCCGCTTCCTGGCCGGCAACAACCTTTTTGCCACGGCAGAGTTTCCGGTTTCCGAGTTTCACCTCTACTCCAGCGAATTGACCGCCAAGGGCGCATTTCACACCATCGAGGCGAGTTATTCTCTGGGGAGTCAGATGACCCGGAAGACATAGGACTTATTGGCCCTATAGGTCGGAGGGCAATCAGCTCAAGGGGGGTTAGCCAAGAGTCATCAGCACCACGGCGTGGGCGCTGATCCCTTCCTCGCGGCCGGTATAACCCATCTTTTCCGTGGTGCTGGCCTTGAGATTAATGGCTGCGGGTTCAACCCGGCAGGCCTCGGCGAGAATCTTGCGCATGGCTGGAAAATGGGGGGCGAGCTTGGGTTGTTCGGCCACCACGGTGATATCGGCATTGACCAGACGAAAATGTTTTGCCGCAGCCAGCCCGATCACCTGCGCCAGCAACTTGATGCTGGAGATTCCCTTGTACTGCGGATCGCTGTCCGGAAAATGGCGGCCGATATCGCCTTCGCCGCAGGCGCCCAAGATGGCATCGCACAGGGCGTGGCTGAGGACATCGGCATCCGAGTGGCCCAGCAGCCCCAAGGTATGGGGAATCTCCAGGCCGCCCAAAATCAGCGGCCTGCCCGCGACCAGACGGTGGGCGTCAAAGCCATGGCCGATCCGCATCTGCCGGGCTGGTTGTTTATGCATGAGAATGGCCTCCGCCATGCGCAGATCATCCGGACGGGTGATCTTGAGGTTGGTTTCCGAGCCTTTCAGCATCATGACCGGCCAGCCGCCGTGTTCGAGGAGGGAGGCCTCATCGGTGCCGACAAAGGAGTCCTGGTCCGCCCTGGCAAAGGCTTCTTTCAGAAGGGTAGTGCGGACAACCTGGGGGGTTTGCGCCTGCCAGAGGGCTTCGCGCCCCACCGTCTGGCTGATGCTGGTGTCCGCGGCCACGGCCTTGAGGGTGTCCTTCACCGGCACCCCCAGGATCGCGGCGCCATGGGCGGCCGCCGCCTCAAGGCAGCGCTGGATATCCGCAGGGTCGATGAGGGGGCGGGCGCCGTCGTGTACCGCCACCAGGGGAGAATCTTCCGGGACCAGGGCCAGGCCGATGCGCACCGAATCCTGGCGGAGCTTGCCGCCGCTTACCACCGTGCAGTGGTCGGTCAGCTGGTAACGGGCCAGGAGGTCGCAGGTCAGCGCCCGGTGTTCCGCCGGGGCCACCACGATAATGGCACCGATGGCGGGAACCTGACGAAAGGCGCGGATGGTATGGATCAGGAGGGGAACGCCGAGCAGTTCGCTGAACTGCTTGGGGGTGGAGGTTCCCATGCGCAGGCCTGCGCCACCTGCGGCAATGATCGCTGTTGCTGTCTGCATGTCGTAAAGATAAAAAAAGGGGAGTGGGTTGTAAGCCGGATTCTGTACCCCTTTGCAGGGGCCATGATCATTTCTCTATGGATGCCGGTTGCCCGGCATCTCTTGCAACCTACCCGGAAGCCTCGGGCGGGCCGCCCTCAAACGCTTCCCTATTTGGTTTTGCTCCAGGAGGGGTTTGCCGTGCCTTCCGTGTCGCCACGCAAGCGGTGGGCTCTTACCCCACCTTTTCACCCTTACCGGTTGCCCGGCGGTTTGTTTTCTGTGGCACTTTCCTCGGGGTCGCCCCCAGTTCGGGTTACGAACCTCCTTGCCCTGCGGAGTCCGGACTTTCCTCTGGCGGCTAACATCCCGCCAGCGACCATGCACCCACTCCCCACACTGAGACAACTATAAGCAGGACCGGAAAAGGTCAAGGCTTTTCGACTGGTTGGCCTCTTACAATCCTGCGGTGTTCCTGTATATGCAGCCGGCGGCCTTATTCTTCCTCGGTTTCCGGCTGGTGAAACATGATCCGGTGACAGGTGGGGCAGGAAATGAGTTTGTCTTCCTTCATCAGCTCATTATACAGCTGCGGCGGGATGTTCATGAAGCAGCCCCGGCAGACGCTGTTGGTCACCGCCACAACCGCCAGACCGTTTCGTTTGTCCCGGATGGCAGTGTATTTTTTCAACAAGCTGGCGGATACGTCGCTGGCCTTGCTTTCGCGGACTTTCAGAATCTTGCTTTTTTCCGCATCGCATTGGTTGATTTTTTTCTCAACCGCCGCGACGTCCTCGGCAAGCATTTTTTCATCCTCGGCGCAGATCCTGGTTTCTTCTTCGATCTGCGCGGCCAAGGCTTCGATCTGTTCCATCAGCTGAACAACCGCTTCTTCCCTCTGAGTGTTCGTTTTTTTGCTGTCTTCCGTTTCCTTGAGGATGCTCTGGTATTCGCGGTTGGTCTGGACATTCATCATTTTGCCCTGCCGGTCTTTGATCCGAACCGCCTCGTCTTCCAGTTCGGCATCAAGTTCCCGGCGGCGTTGTTCGTTGGCGGCGATTTTTTCGTTTAACTGGGCAATGGTGTCTTTGTGGCCGTCGAGGCTGGCGCGACGGCTGTCAATTTCGGCGCCGCTGGCCGCAATTTCCTTGTCCAGCGTGCTGATTTTTTGATCAATGGCCTGGAGTTCCCTGAGATGTGAGATGTTTGCTTTCAATGGTGCTTCCTCAATGGTTCTATGGGTTGACAGAATATGGGTTTGTTATCATGCAGGACAGCCCAGTGCATGGGATTGCCCTGTTTTGCGGTGGTTAAAATGGTCGGGGTAAATCCCTGGTCCGCACAGGATTTCTTAAGGATTTTTGCCAGGACCGGCACGATGAGGTTTTCGGTTGGGTAATGGCCGGCGTCAATCACGCAGAAACCTGCGCCTTCAGCCCAGCGGGCTACGCTGTGTTTTACCTCGCCGGTAATATAGACTTGGGCGCCCATGGCCCGGGCTGTTTCGGCCAGCTCGGAGCCGCTGCCTCCGCAGAGGGCCACGGTATGAATGGTCTCCGGCAACAGGCCGGCAATCTGGATTCCCGGCGCCGCCAGGGCGGTCAGCAACCGGCTGATGAATTGGCCGGAGTCCAAGGGCGCGGGCAGACTGCCGATTTTACCAAAGCCGGTATACTGTCCAGATGCGGCAGACTCCTGGCCGGTGAGCGGTCTGGTGTCGCGCAACCCAAGTTTTTCCGCCATGGCGTTGCTGACCCCGGCAGCCGCAAGATCGAGATTGGTGTGACAGGCGATGAGAGTAAGATCGTGGCGCAGGGCTGTTTTCAGCAGACGGCCTATAGGGGTATTGCCGGGGATTGTTTTCAGGGGATGGAAGATCAGGGGGTGGTGGGTGAGGATGGTGTTCAGGTTCTGCGCGAGGGCCTCGTGGATGAGGGCTTCGGTCGGGTCGAGTCCGATCAGGATCCCGGTGACCTGTTGCTCCGGATCCCCCACCATCAGCCCGACGTTGTCCCATGGTTCAGCCATGGCAAACGGGGCAATGGAGTTGAGGATCGAAAGAAGCGCTGTGGTGGAAAATTTTTTTTCCGGCATCCTTTGCTGGTGTCCGTGGGGCAGTCTAAGCCGTCGTTTGAAAATAAAAAAAGGTGCTAACCTTATCTGGTCGCACCTTCTGTCCGGAATTCTGCCTTGGTTTCCCAAAAGCATGTATTCGGCTGGCTTGATTTCTGTAGCGTGTCCAATGCATCCCTGCTTTGTCGATTCTGGCTTGGGGTGGTGGGCCTACCTGGATTCGAACCAGGGACCGACCGGTTATGAGCCGGTGGCTCTAGCCAGTTGAGCTATAGGCCCATAAATCTAATGAAAAACGAATCGTATAAGATAGCAGATACTTAATGATTGTCAATAATATTTGTGGCAACAATGGAGAATGAAAGAGATGCAGCCCCGCAAGGCATGAGCCCAGGGCTGGCCGGGCAAGAGAACAAAAGGGGTGGTAAAGCGGCTCGAGACAAGCTGCTCAACTCAGCTTTATCCGGCAAGCACGGCCGCCTTGAAGGTCTCGAAGCCGACCCTGTCCATGAATCGGCCCATCCGTTCGCCCTTCTTGCCGTTTTCCCTGAAATAGGTGATGATCCTCTCGCAGGTAGCCAGCGATTCTTCACTGGAAAGGGTTTCGCAAAGAATTGTGCCTATTCTGGCCCGGGAGGCGGCGTTGCCCCCGACCAGTATGGTCCAGCCCTTGGCCTTGCCGAACAAGCCCAGATCTTTTACCGAGGTCTCGGCGCACTGGTTGGGGCAGCCGGAAACCCCTATCTTCAGTTTGCCGGGCAAGGCGAGGCCATGATAGCGCTTGTCCAGCTCCCGGCCCATGGCCAGGGCATCCTGCATGCCAAAGCGGCAGAAAGTGTTGCCGGGGCAGGCCTTGATGCTGCGAACACAAAGGCCGACCGCGGCCCCGGGATTCATGTCGAGATCCTGCCAGGCCTGGTCGATATCCTCTTCCTTGAGGCCGAGAATGGCGATGCGTGCCGCGCTGGTGATTTTGAGGGAGGCTGATTGGTATTTTTCGGCGACCTCGGCAATTTTTCGCAGTTGCGCCGGGGTTACTTGGCCGAGGGGAAGATGGGGGACAATGGCATAGGTTTTGTCGCGTTGCAGTACCACTCCTTTTTCGCCATCGTTCAGCATGGGTATCTCCTTAGAAAGTAAAATATTTTTACGATAAAAAAAGGGATCAGCTGGTGAACCCTTTTGTCGTCTGTGTTAAAATTATAGCAGTTCTGTCTGCTAAAGAACAAAGGTGTGCAGGCAGAGCAGCGCATTTATTTTTATAAAAAAATAATGGCTCATCTGGAAAAGTCAATATCCGCAGTGCCGGGTGACAGACGCTCTGCGCCGCAAGCGGGTCGGTGGTGACGGGATAAGGGGAGGCCATAATTGTCTTATTTTTTAGAGAACATACGATGAATGAATCTTCCCTTTTTTTTCTTGCAGGGGCGGGGCTGGCCGGGTTGTGCGGCGGGGGGATCCTGGTTTGGCTGCTCATGCGGGGCCGTTTGGCAGGGCAACGCGTCCTGGCCGATGAGCGGGTGCAGCTGCGGGAGGCTCAGCTTGTTGATTTAGAACGGCGGTTGGCGGCAGGCGAGGAGGAAAAGGCCGGCCTGCGGCGGGAAAACGGGATGCTGCAGGCCAGGGTTGCGGAGCTTGCGGCAAGGCTTGAGGCGGAACAGCGCCAACTTAAGGAAAAACAGGAGCTTTTGCAGGAAGCCAGGCATGAACTGGCCAATGCCTTCAAGGCCGTGTCCGCTGATATCTTTCAAAGCAACAGCCAGCGTTTTTTAGAGCTTGCCCAGCAGACCCTGGCCAAGTTTCAGGAAAGGGGCATGGCAGATATGGAGACCAGAAAAAAGTCCATTCAAGAGCTGCTTTTGCCCATGCACGAATCCCTGAAAAAGGTTGATGATCAGATCAGGCAGGTGGAAAAGGAGCGGGTCGAGGCGTATGTCGGGCTGACCGAGCAGGTCAAATCTCTGGCCACCAGTCAGGTAAGGCTGCACGGAGAAACGGCCAATCTGGTCAACGCCCTGCGGAAACCCTCGGTACGTGGCCGCTGGGGCGAGATGCAGTTGCGGCGGGTGGTGGAGATGGCCGGGATGTTGGAATATTGCGATTTTGTCGAGCAGGGGTCGGTGGATACCGAGTCCGGCAGGTTGAGGCCGGACCTGATCGTCCGGCTGCCCAACGGACGGAATATCGTGGTTGATTCCAAGACCGCGCTGTCCGCCTATCTTGAGGCCATGGAGGCGGAGGATGACGAGACCCGTCAGGCCAGGCTCAAGGAGCACGCCCGGCAGGTGCGCACCCATCTGGGTCAGCTGGCCGGCAAGGCTTACTGGGAGCAGTTTCAGCCTTCGCCGGAATTCGTGGTTCTTTTTTTGCCCGGTGAGAATTTTTTCAGCGCGGCCCTGGAGCAGGACCCGCAATTGATCGAAGCCGGGGTGGCGCAAAAGGTGATCCTCGCTACGCCTACCACGCTGATTGCCTTGTTGCGGGCGGTTTCCTACGGCTGGCGGCAGGAAAAAATCGCCGAGCACGCCCAGATTATCGGCGAACTGGGGCGCACCCTCTACGAGCGGCTCGGCGTTTTGGGCGACCATTTTCACGACATGCGCAAGGGGTTGGACCGGGCGGTGGAATCTTACAACCGGGCGGTGGGTTCCTTTGAGGGGCGGGTGCTGGTCACCGCCCGGAAATTGCAGGAGATTGATCCGGCTTTGGCCAAGGACATCGCGCCGATGGAACCTCTGCACAAGATTCCGCGATCTCCCCTGGCCCTAAGCTGAGTGCTGAGTGCTGAGTGCAAGGTTCCGAGTACTCGGAACTCAGCACTCGGAACTCGGAACTTTAAAAACGCACCCCGTGACCGCTTACGTTTTACTATGCAGCCAAGGGCTGCCGGGGCGTGTCCGCAAAGTTTTCCTTGCCGGAAGCAGGCCCCTTTCGTATAATCAGCCGATTGTCTCGCAGGCATGGTTGTGCCTGTTAAATCAAAGTGCAGAAGGAGATTGTATCCCATGAAATTAGGCATTAACGGACTGGGCCGGATAGGTAAGCTTTCCCTCTGGCATCATGTTTCCCGCAAGCATTTTTCCGAGATTGTGGTCAACGTGGGCCGGCAGGTGGGCACCGGAATTCAGGATATCGCCAGTTCTATTGACCGGGACAGTTCCTACGGACGGCTCGGCATGTACCTGCATGGCTGCAAGGAGAGCTGCCAGGTTATTGAAAACCTCAATGACGCGAACGGCACCATGACCATCAACGGCGTGCCGGTCAAGATTCTCCGCGAGGCCAGAAATCCGGCCGGGATTCAGTGGAAGGAAAACGGGGTGCGTCTGGTCGTTGACACCACCGGCGCCTTTACCGATCCAACCGCCGATGCCGATGCCCCTAAAGGCGCCTTGCGTGGCCATGTTCAGGCCGGGGCCGAAAAGGTACTCCTCTCCGCCCCCTTCAAGATCAAGAACAAAGGCTTGGAGATGCCCGGTGATGCCGTGACTACGGTGATGGGCATAAACGACGGCGATTTCAATCCCTCCCGGCACACCCTGATCTCCGCGGCCTCCTGCACCACCACCTGCCTCTCCTTCATGATCAAGCCCCTGCTCGATCATTTCGGCGCGGACCGGTTTTTGAGCGCCTCCATGGTCACGGTCCATGCCGCCACCGGCAGCCAGCAGGTGTTGGACCGCTTGCCCAATGCCGGGGCCACCGATCTACGGAAAAACCGCAGCATCTTCAACAACATCATCCTGACCACCACCGGCGCGGCAAAGGCCTTGCCTCTGGTCATCCCGGAGATGAAGAGCATCGGCTTCATCGCCGAGTCGGTGCGGATTCCCACAAATACCGGCTCACTGATTGTCCTGGTACTCAACCTGCAGGATGAGAGTATGGAAAACCCCATCAAGCGGAAGCTGGTCAACTCCATCTATCAGGATTACGCCAAGAACTCGCTCTATCTGAAATATAGCGACGAACAGCACGTTTCCACCGATATCATCGGCGCGCCTTTTGCCGCCGCCCTTATCGAGGGGGCCGAGACCCATACCCGCACCGGCAGCCTCAAGGTGAATCTGTCCAAGCTCGGCTGCAATATCGGCCCGAAAATGCTGGAGGTGCCGGTGACCCAGGCGGTGGTCTATGCCTGGTACGACAATGAGTTGGGCAGCTATACCAATATGCTGGGTGACCGGACTGTTTCCATTGCCGAACAGATGATTTAGGGCGGCAGGTAAAGGGGAGAGTTAAGAGTTGAAAGTTGAGAGTTGAAAGTTGAAGGGGGAAAGCGAGTCTGGGGCCTCACCTTTTGTGTCTTGCTCCTTTTTTGTTCGACCCATGACCGTTGCCGACCTTGCAACGGTGGCGGCTATCGAGGCTGAAAATTCCTCGCCCTGGACCGCCGAACAGCTGGCCGGCGAGCGCGGCCAGGCTGGCGGCTGGCAGTTCGTTGCCGAAGTGGCCGCTTCGGGCCGGGTGTGCGGCTTTGTCTGTGGCCGGAGCTGCGTCGGGGAGGCGGAGCTGCTGAAAATCGCGGTTGCCGGCCAATGTCGACGCCAGGGGATAGGGGCACAGCTGGTGGCGCAGGTACTGCGCTATCTGGCGGAGCAGGGAGTGGGTCGCTGTTTTCTGGAACTGCGGGGTGGCAATCTCCCGGCTATGGCCTTGTATGAACGGTTTGGTTTTCGCCGGGTAGGGCTGAGAAAAGATTACTATGCCTTGCCGCTGGAAGATGCGATAATTATGGAAAAGACGATCCTGCTGACGCAGTAATAAATTTGAGGGAGAAAAGTTCCATGAAGAATATCCGTGATCTTGACATCAAGGGGAAAAAGCTGCTCATCCGCGTTGATTTCAACGTGCCCCTTGATGAACAGTTGAACATCACCGACGATATCCGGATTCGCGGGGTGCTGCCCACCCTCAACTATGCCCTGGATGAAAATGCCAAGGTCATTATTTGCTCGCATCTGGGCCGGCCCAAAGGGGAGCGCAAACCGCAGTTCAGTCTGGCCCCCGCGGCCAAGCGCCTTTCCCGGCTGTTGAACAAGGAGGTCGTTCTGGCTCCTGATTGCATCGGCCCGGAAACCAGGGCCATTGTCGAGGCCATGCAACCCGGCAGCGTGGTTCTCCTGGAAAACCTCCGCTTCCATGCGGAGGAGCAGCAGAACGACGATGGCTTTGCCAGTCAGTTGGCCAGCCTGTGTGATATCTATATCAACGACGCCTTTGCCGTGGCGCATCGGGCCCATGCTTCGGTGGTGGGGGTTACCCAGTTTGTCGAGCAGTGCGCGGCCGGCTTCCTGCTGCAAAAGGAGATGGATTATTTTCACCGCTCGGTGAGCAACCCCATGCGCCCCCTGGTTGCCATCGTGGGCGGGGCCAAGGTTTCAAGCAAGCTCGGCGCCCTGGACAACCTCATGGACCGGGTGGACAAGATGATCATCGGCGGCGCCATGGCCAATACCTTTCTGAAAAGCATCGGCCATGACATGGGCCAGTCCAAGGTCGAGGATGAACTGCTCGATACGGCCCGGGAATTGCTCAACAAGGCCAAGCGCCTTGGGGTCAAGCTTTATCTGCCGGTGGACTGCATCGTCGCGGATCGCTTCGAAGCCCGGGCCGAATCCAAGCGAGTAACGGTGCAGGAGGTCCCGGACGACTGGATGGTGCTTGATATCGGCCCGGCTACCACGGTACTTTTTTCCGAGGCCCTGGAGTCCGCCAGAACCATTATCTGGAATGGTCCCATGGGCGCTTTCGAGCTGGACGCTTTTTCTCGGGGGACCATGGCCATGGTCCAGCATGTGGCCCGCTCCCACGCCCTGACCATTGTCGGCGGCGGTGACACCGATGTGGCGGTGCACAAGGCCGGGGAGTCGAGCAACATCTCCTACATCTCCACAGGCGGTGGTGCCTTCCTCATGCTGATGGAGGGCAAGAAGCTGCCCGGAGTCGAGGCCCTGGAAGCAAAGGAATAAGGTAACTGTTCAGCAGCTACGGCACTTCGCTTTGAGCCGGATGGTTACGGAATAAGGAGCAGCCATGCAGCGCACCCCTTTGATTGCCGGAAACTGGAAGATGCACACCTCGTTGGCCGAGGCCAGGGAGCTTGCGGGGGCGGTGGTTTCCGCCTGCCAGGGGCTGACTGACCGGGAGGTCATGATCGCCCCGCCCTTTACCGCTCTTGCTGCGGTGGCCGAGGCGGTGCGCGGCTCACAGGTCCGGCTGGCCGCCCAGAATGTCTGTTGGGCGGAGCAAGGCGCTTTTACCGGGGAGATCTCTCCCGGTATGTTGGGGGAGCTGGGGTGCAGCATGGCCATTATCGGCCATTCGGAACGAAGGCAGATCTTCGGGGAATCCGATGCGCTCATCAATCAGCGGCTGGCTGGCGCCATGCGTTTCGGGATAGCCCCGGTCCTCTGTTTTGGCGAAACCCTGGCCGAGCGTGAGGCAGGCCAGACCATGGCCGTGCTCGAGCGGCAGGTGAGGCTCGGGTTGGCCGGTATTACCGTAATTGAGCCTGTCGGCCTGGTTCTTGCCTATGAGCCGGTCTGGGCTATCGGTACCGGTAAAACCGCCAGCGAGGAACAGGCCCAGGAAGCCCATGAATTCGTGCGTAATTTGCTGCTTGCGATGTATGAGAAAAGTATTGCCCAGCAAATAAGAATACTGTATGGTGGCAGCGTCAATTCGGGGAACGTGGATGCCCTGTTGCGACAGCCTGATATTGACGGGGCCCTGGTTGGCGGAGCATCGCTCAAGGCTGAGTCTTTTGAACGCATCATCCACTTCCGGCAATAACGGTAACCAAGAGAGAATGCTCACCTTACTGACCATTGTTCATATAGTTGTTTGCTTGTTTCTCATTGCGATCGTCCTGTTGCAGCACGGCAAGGGCGCCAGCATGGGCGCGGCCTTTGGCGGGTCAAGCCAGACCGTGTTCGGCACGGAAGGCCCCGTGCCTCTGTTGAACAAGATTACGACCGGCGCCGCCATCATTTTTATGCTGACCTCTATCTCTCTGGCTTACATGTCAACCAGAGTCGGGGATGGCTCGGTTATGAAAGAGGTGGCCCCGGTTGCCGAGCCGCAGAGCGCGCCGATCCCGCTTCCCTCGGCGGACAAGGATGCGCCCATGGCGCCGGCGCAGGGCAAGTAGCACCTGTTGTTTTATTTGAGAAAATAAGGATTGCCGAAGTGGTGGAATTGGTAGACACGCAGGCTTGAGGTGTCTGTGGGGCGACCCATGCCGGTTCGAGTCCGGCCTTCGGTACCATATTTATATCCGGCACAGTCCGGAGAAGTACAGAAAGCCCGCTCCCTGAAAAGGAAAGCGGGCTTTTTTGCGTCCAGCGGCGGCTGCATCCTTCAACCTTGCGAACAGGATTCCTGTTGGGCAGGAGATGCCGCATAACCAGGCTGCGATTTTTGAGTTTGCACCAAAGAGACTGTGTGTGATAGGGGGAGCCGGTCACGTGAATCTGAGAATCGCATTATCATTTTGTCCTTGACGCTTCTGGTCCTTTTCTATAGTCTGGCATGAATGTCATATTTTGTTAGGTTTTGCTGAGGCTGGCGAGAAGATCTGGAGCCTGGTAGTGTACCGCACACCGCTGTGTTTTTCCGGCTATCATGATTTTGGGATGATCTGCTGATCTGCTGAATAACTTGTTAGGGATCTCCTGATGCACATGAAAATACTATTTGCGAAAACTGTTGCTGCTCTGTTGGTGATGTTGCTCTCTGGCTGTGCGTCACTGCCCAATTCAACGTCGGAGAAGATCGGCGGTAGGAACATCGAGTTTGCGTTGACGCGGCATGACACGATTCCGGTTGTCTTCGAGAATGGGCTCGGCGGAAGAATGGAGTGGTGGAAAACGGTATTGCCTGAAATCTCGAACGACACCACGACATTCGCATACAACCGTCCCGGTTACGGAAATAGTGACCCTATCTCTACGCCCCGTGATGGTTTGCACATAGTCGAAGAGTTAAGAGCGCTGCTTCACAGCACAGGCATGAACCCGCCATATATCTTGGTAGGTCACTCACTGGGTGGCTTGTACATGCAGCTTTTTGCCCGCCGTTATCCAGAAGAGGTAAGCGCGCTTATTCTGGTTGACTCAACACACCCACAACAACTTGATGGCGAAGGCGCGCTGGAGAAACAGTCATTCCTGGTTCGTGGCCTTCTCGGCGTTTTGGTTACAGGAGCTGCCAAAGATGAACTCGATCTGCTGCCTAAAACCGGCAAACAAGTAATAGACCTTCCAACCATATCAAACAAACCCGTGTTCGTTCTCAGTGCGTCCAAGCCGTTGGAAGAAAAATCAAAGGTGGCGGATGATGCAAATGAAAAACGTAAAGACATTGCCCGTCTTTACCCAGGTGCTCAACAGGTGTGGGTGGATAGCGGGCACGCTATCCCATTGGAAAAGGCAGAGTCGGTTGTCGCTGCGATCCACGAGGCTCTGCGACTTAGTCAGTCTCAGAGGGGTGGTGTTAAATGAACGCTGCCCTGCTCCTTAACCCTGCGTTCGTGGGGGACTGCGCAAAAGCGCAGCCCCTCAACTTCACGTTAGCCCGCATGAGCACAATATCTCGTAGGCCATTTTCAACATGAAATGTCTTGTCGTAGTCGCCCATCCAATCGCCGACAGCCTGTGCCATTCCCTAGCGCGGTCTGCGATCCAAGCCTTGACCGAGGCCGGGCATGAGGTACAGGTCGAAGACCTCTACCAAACCGAGTTTTCCCCATCGCTTACCGTCAGCGAACGTCAAAGCTACTACCGCCCTCCGTTTGATTCCTCAGCCGTTCAGTCTCAGGTTCAACGTTTGCTCTCCGCTGAAGCTCTTGTTCTGGTGTTTCCTACTTGGTGGTTTGGCTTTCCCGCCATCTTGAAGGGGTGGTTCGACCGTGTCTGGGCTCCTGGCATCGCCTATGACCACGCCACCGATCTTGGCCCAATCAAGCCAAGGCTCCACAACCTGCGGCGGGCACTTGCCATTACATCGCTTGGCGCACCGTGGTGGGTTGATCGCCTGTTGCTGTGGCAGCCCGTGAAGCGGGTGTTGAAAACTGCACTGTTTGGTACATGTGCGCCAGGATGCCAGTTCGAGATGTTGTCGCTCTACAAGGCAGAGTGCCTTTCTGTCAAAGAGGTTGAGGTATTCTGTTCGCGTATTGAAAGAAGGCTGGCCAGATGGCTGTAGCGCACCACGCAATCTGCGCGGGAGATCTGGGGGCAGGGGAGATTTGGACGGGAGATTTGGGTACACTATCTTTAATTTTGATATCTATCGGTGGATTCAAATTGCAAGTTCATGCTCAGTTAAAAAAGCTCAAAATACCGATTCCTGATATCCCGGCAATAAAGAATGAGACAAGTATTCGATTACGGCGGGGGTGTCGTTTGACCGTCAGCTTGACCAGCATGGTTATTGGTATTGCCTGGAGCCAGATCAAGGCAAGCTGGGTTTGCTGCACCTTTGTCGCTCCAAGCGTCGGGGCAACAAACAGGGGGACAAAAAAGGCCAGAACGATCAACATCAGTTCAAAACTACCCGGCAACAGCTTGCCATGTTGCCCCCACATGAAATGAGGGGTGACCCAGAGCAGGGCAAAGACACTTATGGAGTTTCCATGGATTATCAGCCAGAAGGGTTGCGGCTGGTTTGTCCAGAAACTCAGCAGGATGGCAAAGATTGCGATAAAAAAAAGACCATGCGCCAGGGGCATCTCCTTGCGCCCTCCCTGCCAAGGAAACAACAGGATAATAAACAGTGCCAGAGCAAAAGCCATGAAACCGAAAAGAGGGGGAGATGGTGAAGTCAGCAGCACAGGTGAAAAAAATAAACACAAAAACAAGGGGAAAACAATTCGCGAGCTGCGTCCCATTGCCTGGAGGAGGCGTTTATTTAGCCGCAAATTTCTTGCCGGAGAGTTGTGCTTGATCGCAAGCAGCCGGCCAAGATTGAGGCGCTGCCGTTCGGCCCAGTTGATCCCCGCATAAAGAGAGGCAATAAGCATCAGCGCCAGCGTGAACAACCACCACTCCGGCCACTCCTCGCCAAGCCAGGCCAGGCCGCCCAGGAAAAACATCAGGCAGTAGCTCACGGGCACAACCTCGTTATGCCGCAAGCCAAGATGCAGGAGTCTATGGTGCAGGTGCGTCTTGTCCGGATGGAATGGGTTCTTGCCTTGCCGCAGGCGATTCCCCATCACCCAAAGAGTGTCGGCGATAGGCAGGGCGAGAATTACTGCGAACATAACAGGTTTGACCCGGAGAAATCCGGCAGAGACGGTGGCCAGCCGTACTGCCAGGGCGGCCAGGGTAAAGCCGAGAAAGAGGCTTCCGGTATCCCCCATAAACAAGCGGGCCGGATGCGAATTATGGCGCAGGAAACCTAAGAGTGCGCCCAGCACCGCCAGAATCACCGCCATGGATAGCCATGCCTGATGCGTATAAGCAAGCAGACCGAAAAATACCAGGGCAATGGCGCTGATTCCCCCGGCCAGACCGTCCAGGCCATCGAAAAGGTTGACGGCATTCATGACTCCTACCATGGCAATCACGGTGAACACCAGGCTAAGAGGGCCGAGCTGGATATCTCCCAGTCCCAGCAAGTTGCCCAGGGTGGTGAGTTCCCCCCCCCCTCCATTCGCAAAGACGAGTGCGGCCAGGATTTGTCCCAAAAATTTCATGGACGGGGGAATAGAGACAATATCATCAAGGAGGCCGGTGAAAAGAGCAATGGCTGCGCCAAGCAGGTAGGCGATCACCATCGGAGACAACTTGACGCAGAACGCCACGGAAAACAGAACTGCCCCTGCAATTCCAAGGCCTCCGAGGAGCGGCAGGGCACTATGATGTACCTTGCGCTGATCATCCGGATGGTCGAGCAGTCCGGTTGCCAGGGCAAGTTTTCTGGAAAAAGGAACCAGCATGAGAGAGCAGAGCAGGGCTGTAAAGAAAACAATCAGGAAAAAACGGAGATCCGTAATGGCGGCAGTATTCATACTCTGGGAGTAGTCTCTTTCAACTTGTTGCTTGGCCGCAGAAATGGCCCACTCGTTTGGGCAGCATCTGCAATGATACTAATTCAACGGTGTTACCACGGATCATTTACACCTGTATTTGAAAAAATGTGAGTGGCGATTTAATAATCTAAAACTATATCAACAATTAAAGGCGATAAAACAACTGGTTAAATATGATGTTGGCTGGTTGTGGGACAGCCCAAAAAAAATTGGGAAGGAGCGCTGTCGGCGCGTCTTCCCAATTTTTGAGCCAAGATTCAAAAAATAACTCAAACAGTCAGATCGTTGCGCACCGTCTTGCGCGGGCCGCCGTGCCCGGCCGTGCGCCAGTCCCGGATCGGGACGATGGCCGCAAGGTCGTCCGCCTGGTTGATCCGGACCAGCTTGTCGTGGATGGACTGCCAGATGCAGGGAACCTCTTTGTGGATCTCGCAGCGGCCTCCAACCGAACCGCCGCAAGGGCCGTTCATCAGGCTTTTGGCGCAGCGGGCTACCGGACATAAGCCGCCGGTGAGGTGGAGGACGCAGTTGCCGCAGCCGGCGCATTGCTCGGTCCACACGCCCTGCTCGGCGGAGCCGCCGAAGGAGGAGGTGTTGACCCCCGGATATACCTTGGCCATGGGGTGCAGATTGGCGATGAAGTTGACTCCCACCCCGCAGGCGATGGAAACGATGGCGTCGTATTGGCCGTCCCACTGGTCGATGGAGTCGATATATTCCTTGTCGCACTGGCGGACCAGGGTGGCCTCGATGGTTTCAACCTCCTGGCCGGCCTTTTGCTTGCCTAATCTGATCAGGGAGGCCAGGATCTCAACCTCGCGCTCACCGCCGGCGGAACAAACCGTGACGCAGCCGCGGCAGCCCAGAATCAGGATGCGCTTGGCATCCTTCACCATGGCCATGATTTCATTGAGTGGTTTTCTCTCGGCAATAATCATTTCGCGCCTCCCTTACACCCAGAGGGTATAAGTTTCGTTTGAGCAGGCAAGCTGCTCAACTCAGCTTTAAACGGGCTGGGGCCCAGAGTCGTAATCCGTTCATTCATTTCCTGGGCGGCCTTGACAAAAGCTGGGTGGAAGCCGCGCTCCAGGTGGTACATCTCGATGCGTTCCGGTTCGACCCCCAGTTCGGCCAGGGCCTTTTTGATGGCCGCCACCCTTTTTGCGGCCCGCTGGCTGCCCATGAGATTGTGGCATTTGTCCAGAGGGCAGCCGGCCACATACACGCCGTCCGCGCCATCTTCAAAGGCCTTAAGCAGGGTGCTGACCTCGAGCTTGCCGGTGCAGACCAAGCGGTGGATGGTCACGCTTGCGGGGAAGCCGTCGGCCTGCAGCCCTTCCGGCCCTTCGGCCAGGGTCTGCTGGGAGGTGTAATGGCAACAGAAGGCTTGGATATTCGGGGTAAAAGACATGGGGTTCACCTGCTACTGATTTGCGCCGCAGGCGGCGATCAGTCGCTCGTCCTCGGACTCGTTTAAGCGGATGGCCTGGGCCGGGCACTCGGTGGGACAGATGCCGCAACCCCGGCATTCCAGGGGATCAATGACAGCCTTGCCCTGGTCGTCGATCTTGGGGATCCGCCAGGGGCAGACCCGGACACAGGTGAGGCAGGAAACGCAGAGATCGCGTTCCACCCAGGCGGCCTTGCCCTTGTCGAGGAGATCCTGGGGGGTGATGTAGCCGCCCTTTACGGCCAGCTGGCGCAGGGCGACCATGATCTCGGCAAAACGGACGTCCTGGGGGCAGACAAAGATGCAGCTGCGGCAGCGGGAGCAAAACCAAAGCAGGTCTGATTTAAGCAGCGCCTCTTTCAGCCCCATCCGGATCATGTGGATGATCTTGCGGGGATCGAAGTCGGGGATTGCCTGACTGACCGGGCAGATCCCGCTGCAGGCGCCGCAGGAAAAACAGCGGTTCAGGAATTCGCCCCCCGGAATCGCCGTTACCTCGGCGCTGAAGGCCGAATTGATATCCTTGCTGGAGATTGCCATAACAAAACCTCATCATAAGGTATGAAGCCCGGTGCTGGGCGCCGGATTAATTTTTTTTCAGACTGGTCAGGGAACAGAACCCATTGAACCAAAACAGCGTCGGTCACTTTAGCATAAAAAGTCGCGCCGCCCAATAGGTATATCTACCGGAATAAGCGCTTTTTCGCAGGCCGGCCTGAGGCGGTCACCATCTTGCCTATACCAGAAAGCGAAACTCTCCTTTGCCCAGCAAATCCTGAAGATGAAGTACGCCCGCCAGCCTGCCGTGGTGATCGGTCACAGCCAGAAAGGTGATTTCGTGGCGCTGCATGATGCTTAAAGCATCGGCGGCCAGCAGATCTGTGGTAATGGTTTTGGGGACCCTGGTCATGGTGTCCGCCAGGGTCAGACCGGTCAGGTTGTCGCCCCTCTGGCTGAGAAAGCGGCGCAGGTCGCCGTCGGTGAGGATGCCGGCGATTTTTTCCTCCGCCATGATCAGGACCGCGCCGAGGTTTTTGGCGTTCAGCTCGGCAATGGCCTCCGGCAGGGTGGCGGCTTGGGAAACCATGGGGACCGCTGCGCCGGTGAGCATGACCTCGGCGACATTGACTTTGAGGCGTTCGCCAAGGCTGCCGGCCGGGTGGTTGCGTCGGAAATCGCTTTCCTTGAACTGTTTGAGGTTCAGGAGCACCACCGCCAGGGCGTCGCCCATGGCCATGGCGGCGGTGGTGCTGGCGGTGGGCGCCAAGCCCAGGGGGCAGGCCTCCCGCGGCACCGCGACCTTGAGCACCGCGTCGGCGGTCAGGGCCAGGCTGGAGGCTGGGTTGCCGGTCATGGCAATAATTTTTGCCCCGCGTTTTTTCAGGTTAGGGAGCAGAAGGCTGAGCTCGGCCGTTTCGCCGCTGTAGGAGATGGCCAGAATTACGTCGCGGGGATCCACCATGCCGAGATCGCCGTGCATCGCCTCCACCGGGTGGAGGAAAAGGGCGGGGGTGCCGGTGCTGTTCATGGTGGCGGCGATTTTTTGGCCGATGAGCCCGGATTTGCCGATGCCGGTGATTACCACCCTGGCCGGGCAGGCCATGATCATGGTCACCGCCTTTTCAAAATCGGCGTCGATCTGGTCAAGCAGGGCAATGATGCCTTCCGCTTCGATCCTGAGAACTTCCTTGGCCTGCTCAATACTCATTGGTCTTCCGGCATTCCTGTTGACGTTGGAGCCTTTTGCATACGATCAAAACACCAGCAGATCGTCATTCCGGCGAAAGCCGGAATCCAGTGTTTTTGACAGTTGCGACAAGGCTGGCCCCCGGCTTCCGCCGGGGTGACGAATTTTGCAAGAGGCTCGTTGGGAGCCTTATTTCTTATCCATGGTTCGGCATGCGTCCCTGGTGCCGAGGAGCATCTTACAGAACTCCTTGTCCGGCGGCACCGGGTAATCCCCGTCAAAGCAGGCCTTGCAGTAGTCTGCCGGCGGGCCACCGCACGCTTCCAGCAACCCCTCAAGGCTGAGGTAGTAGAGGGAATCAAGCCCCAGGTGCTCGCGGATCTCGTCAACGGTTTTCTTGTTGGCGATGAGCTCGCCGCCCGAGGGAAAGTCGATCCCGTAATAGCATGGGTTGCGGGTCGGCGGGCAGCTGATCAGCATGTGAATCTCTTTTACCCCGGCTTCGCGCAGGAATTTGACCCTGGAGCGGCCGGTGGTGCCACGGATGATGGAGTCGTCCAGAATGATGACCCGTTTGCCCTTTAGAAAGGAGCGGATGGGGTTGAGTTTGACCCGTACCGAAAAGTCGCGCATGGATTGGGTGGGCTGGATAAAGGTGCGGCCCACATAATGGTTGCGGATCACCGCCATTTCGAGAGGAATTCCCGAGGCCTGGGAAAAACCGATGGCCGCGTAGTTGCCGGAGTCGGGAAAGGGCATGACGAAATCCGCCTCGATCTTGCATTCGCGGGCCAGGATCTCGCCCATGCGCTTGCGGCTGAGGTAGACGTTCTTGCCGAAGATGTCGCTGTCGGGCCGGGCAAAATAGACCTGCTCGAAGATGCAGAAGCTGCGGCGCTGGCTGGTGTTGAGGCGCAGCGAGCGCTGGCCGTTACGGTCGATGATCAGAATCTCGCCGGGCTCGATGTCGCGGAGGTACTGAGCCTCGACCAGATCTAGGGCGCAGGTTTCCGAGGCGACGATGAAACCGCCGTTGTTGAGCTTGCCGAGACAGAGCGGCCGGAAGCCGCCGGCATCGCGCACGGCGATCAATTTGTCTTCGGTCAGCAGCAGGACGGAGTAGGCGCCCTTGATGCTTTCAAAGGTGTCGATGAGCGCCTGGTCCAGCCCAAGATGGGAGCAGCGGGCAAGCAGATGGACCACCACCTCGCTGTCCATGGTGGACTGGAAGATGGAGCCCTTTTTCTCCAATTCGTCGCGCAGGCTGCGGATATTGACCAGGTTGCCGTTGTGGGCCACGGCCACGGTGCAGCCCTGGTGGGTGGCGGTGAAGGGCTGGGCGTTGACGATGTTGGAGGCGCCGGTGGTGGAGTAGCGGACATGGCCTACGGTGAGGTGGCCTTTCAGCCCTTGCAAGTCGGCCTCGCTGAAAACATCATGCACCAGCCCCATGCCCTTGTGCTGGGAGATCCGGCTGCCGTCGCTGGCCACGATCCCGGCGCTTTCCTGGCCCCGGTGCTGAAGGGCGTAGAGGCCGAAGTAGGTGAGTTTGGCCGCGTCCTCATGGCCGAAAATTCCGCAAACGCCGCATTCGTCCTTGGGGCGTGATGCGTCTGAATATGTCATGGCATGTTCCTTATGATGTGCTTACCGGCCACCCGGAAAAAAGGAGAAAATATACATCCTTTTATATGGATGGGAAATGTTTTTTTATACCGCAACGGTTCAGCAGCACCACATCTGCTTCGGAGTCTCGCAGGCTCGCTTAGCGGTCATCGGCTTGGCTCGTCTGCCGCAGCACACTTCGCAGACCTCTGGAGTTTATGCCCCTCCGGGGATGCATCTGCACTACTGCTGAACGGTTACGCTATTCCTGGGGTTGGTTTTTCCTTTTCCGGCCCGGTTTCGCTTTCGGAGGCCCGGCCTGTCCCGGCGTGGTCCAGACCCCGGAAAAAATTGAGCCAGGAGGAGGTGTTGTTGAGCGCCCAGTTGCGCGGGGGGACAAAGCCACGCCGCATGGATTCCGGTAGACCGCAGGCGGCGAGGCGTTCGTAGACCCGGACAAAAAGGCAGCGCTTTTTGCCGGGGTACACCTCGCACCAGCCGTCGCGGCTGCCGCCGCAGGGGCCGTTCAGCAGGTATTTGGCGCAGCCGGCTTGCGGGCAGACAAAGGCAAGGTCGGCCAGGGTGCAGTCGCCGCAGTTCTGGCAGCCGAAGAGGAGAAACTTGGTTACGTGCTCCAGATGGGTGAGGCTGCTGTCCAACCCGCCGCCTTCCAGGGCAAGGCAGATTTTTTTGCCCGCCGGGTAGAGCGGAGCCTCCTGGGTAAAGGCCAGGTTGTGGACCTGCCGGGCCAGCCGGTAGTTGAGCTGCAATCCTGCCCACCCTTCGGCCAGGGGTGCGGACTCGCTGGTGTTGAGGCCGGTTTTTTCATCTTTTTCATAGAGATAAAAACCGTCCCGGTGCCAGTAGCTCATCTCCACCACCAGTTCCCGCCAGTTTCCGGTAAGGGAGTCGGCGGTGGTGAGGAGAAAGTCGATATTGTCATAGCTGAGCCCCGGCCCGCCGAGATGGGCGCCCGCGTAACCCAACCCCTTGAGGATGGCCAGGAGCTTTGCTCCCCGGAGCAGCCTGGCTTGCTTGCCCTTGTCCGGGCTGGCCGCCTCGCGGCTGATTACGGCATAGAGTTCATCGGTGATGACGCAGCCCGGGATCTTGCCGGTGTGCATGAGGCCGGCTACCGTGAGGTTCGGGACAAAGACATTGCCCAGCATCGGCAGGTTCAGGTCATTCTGGCGGACATACTGGAGCAGTTCGTGAAACTTGCGGGCGTCGTAACCCACCTGGGTGATGATATAGTCCGCGCCCCGTTCGGCCTTGCGGTGGAGCTTGGCGTACTGCATCAGCAGTTCCGCCTCCAGCCTTTTGAAGGGAGAAAGGGCCACACCCATGAGAAAGGAGGTGGGCCGGATGGCGTCCCGGTTCGGGCCGTAGTTGCCTTTGTTCATCCGGGAGATAAGATCAAGAACATGCACCGAGCCAAGATCGAAGACCGGCTTGGCGCAGCCCTGGTAGCCTTCCTGGGGATAATCGCCGGTGATCACCAGCAGGTCGCGGATCCCCAGCCGGTCCCAGGCAAAGAGCAGGCTTTCCATCTGGTTGCGGTTTTTGTCCTTGCTGGAGAAATGGACGATTACGTCAAGCCCCATCTGCTGGATCTCGCGGCCCAGAACTTCCGGGGACAAGGCGGCATGGCCGCCGGCGTTTTCGGTGATGCTTACCGCCTGGATGCGTGGGTCTCGAGCCAGCTTTTCCGCCAGCTCCAGGGTGCGGTCGTGCTCACGGCTGTGGCCGCCCCGGCTGGGCACCAGTTCGAGGGTTATGGTGAACTGCCCGGGATTGCCGAGCGATTGCCGGAAAGGGGATATTTTTTCAACCACCATGGGAAAGGTATCCGGAGTGAGGGGTTTTTCTTTTTGCTCATCAGGAGCGAAGAGAAGTAACCATAACCATTATTTCGGAAAAAGGAAGCAGTCTGGCCAGGGGAGGTTTTGTAATGGCGGAAAGACGCTTCCTGCCTGATCCTGCCGCCGGAAGCGTTTCGGAAGATGGATTGCCCGAAGGGGGTGGTCAGTCCGGCGGGTTTTGCGGTTCTGGCCGCCGGGCTGGTTCCGTTAGCCAGTTTTTTCGCTCCTCCAGAAACTCGGCGGCGAGAAAAGCCGCGCCGCCCACGATGATCCCCGCCGCGATGATCGCCGCCAGCCAGCCGTGGGAGTTTTTCCTTGGGCGCTGGGCCATCTGGGGCAGGTCGCTGGTGCAGTAGCGGCAAACCAGGGCCTGGTAATGGATCTGTTCCTTGCAGAATGGGCAGCAACGTGTACGCATGAAGATAAGCATATAGCGACTGCCGGCTGGTTGTCAAGAAGGAGGTGCGGTTCTTGTCAGCTTTTGCCTTTTCCGCCCCTGGGCAAAAGCGGAGCGCCCAAGATTTTCCTTGTCAGCGCATGGTTCACTTTGTAAGATGTGCCAATTATGATGGTCTCGTAAAAAGTGGAAAAGGTCACAGGCCCGAGACACAAAAATCAAATGGTTAGGCGGCGACAACCGTTGAAAACGCGGCTTTTTGCGATTTCAACAATTATTCTCTGAATGCGATTATTCCTATGAAATATTAAGGAGAGGACTATGGCAAGCGACAAGGTTATCCAGGTTTCCGACAGCGATTTCGGTGCCAAGGCTTTGCAGTCCGGGGTTCCTTTTCTCCTGGATTTTTGGGCGCCATGGTGTGGGCCCTGCAAGGCGATTGGTCCGGTTATCGATGAGTTGGCCGGGGAGTTTGAAGGCAAGGTCAACATCGGCAAGATGAATGTTGATGACAACCCCGTCACTCCCGGCAAATACGGGATCCGGGCCATTCCCACCCTGATTCTCTTCAAGGGAGGGGAGGTTGTCGATCAGGTGACCGGTGCGGTTGGCAAGCAGCAGCTTAAAGCCATGATTGAAAAGGCCATCTAAATTTGGATTTTACTGCCGATGGCTCCGGACCAAGGTTTTCCAGCCATGGTCTTTCCACTTTTGGCTGCAATGGACGAGTGAGTGGGACATGATTTTGCTTAACCACAACTGCCGGCTTTTCCGAACCTGTGTCCTGGCTCTTATCATGATGACCGCCGCCGGCGGACTCAGCGGCTGTGCAACCCTTGACACCATGCTGGACTGGGTGGGCTTCGGCGCCGGCTCCGGGCCGGCAACCCCGGAAGCTCTGGCCATGGAGGGGATGGAGGCTTTCAATCGCGGGAAATACAGCGCGGCTTTGAAGAGTTTCGTGGAGATAAAAGACCGGTTTCCTTTTAGTGAGGTGGCGCTGCTGGCCGAACTGAAGGCTGCCGACGCCAATTACCATCTGGACAGGTTCGGCGAGGCCAGACTTCTCTTTGAAGAGTTCGAGGCCAATCATCCTACCAATGAGGCGGTTCCCTATGTGCTGTTTCAGATCGGCATGTGCTATTACCGGCAGATCGGCACTGCTGACCGGGATCCGGGCAACGCCCAGAACGCGGTACAGGCCTTTGGGCGCTTGAACCGCGCTTATCCCAAATCTCCCTATTTCATCGAAGCTTCAGCCAGGATTCGGGCCGCCCGGGATTTTCTGGCCCAGCACGAGTTTTCGGTGGCCAGCTTCTATCTGCGCACCGACGAAGACAAACAGGCCCAGGGACGGCTTGAGTATCTGCTTGCCAAATATCCCGAAGCCAGCGTAGCACCTCAGGCCACCGAGCTGCTGGCCCAGCTGAAGTCCGACAAGGGTATCGAGAAAAGCTGGCGCCGATTCGTGCCCACGCTTTCCCTGCCGGACTGGAATTCCTTTACCTCCGCCTTCGGAATCATGGAAGGCGGCAGCGGTGCGCCTGCGCCGGCCCAGGAGTAACCCCGGACGTCCCCATTCGCGCCGTGAAGGCGGTGCTTATTCCCCTTTTTTCCCCTGGCGGAACTTCTTGTCGTAGCGTTCCTGTTCGCTGTAGATGCAACCGCAGTAGGCTTGGCGGTAGAGGCCCATCTCAAGGCTTGCGTCAATTCCTTCCTGCCAGCCGATGCGAAAATCCTCATAATGAAAAGGCACCCCGAATTGCGCCGCCAGTTCTTCGCCGAGTGCCCGGATGGTTTCGTGGCGCTGGTAACGGCTGTAGAGCAGGGTGGTGCTGAAGGCCTCCGCCCCGATCTCCCTGGCCTTCCTGGCGGTCGCCTCGAGGCGCAGCCGGTAGCAGAGCGGGCAGCGTTCTTCCTCATGGAACACCACCCGCCGCAGGTATTCCCTGAGGCCGTATTCCCGTTCGTACTCCACGGGCAGGGCCATTCTGCCGGCCAGCTCCTCCAGGGCGGTGATTCTGGCCTTAAATTCCCGAAAGGGATGGATGTTGGGGTTGTGGAAATAACCCCGCACGCCCACCCCCTGTTTTCGCAGGGCGGCAAGGGGATAGATGGCGCAGGGCCCGCAGCAGAGGTGGAGGAGAACGGTCATGGCCCGGCCTATGGCTTGGCGATCTTGAACTGGCGGGGATGGATGTCGAGCTTGGCGATCTTGTAGTTGATGATCCTCAGGCTGGTGTCCAGCAGCTGCGCGGCCTTGGTCTGGTTGCCCTGGCATTTTTTCAGGCTGTCGATGATCAGCTCCCGTTCGAAATTGTCCACGGCCGCGGCAAAAGAAAGCGGGTTGCTGCGTTCGTTCACCGAGTCGGAGGTTTGCAGCGATGGGGGCAGGTGGTAGCTTTTGATCGAATCCTCGTCGCAGATCAGCACCGCCCGTTCGATGCAGTTCTGCAGCTCCCGGACATTGCCCGGCCAGTGGTACTGGACCAGGAGATCGATGGCCGGGGTGGAGATGCGGCGAATCTGCTTGCCGTTTTCCTCGTTGTATTTCTGGAGGAAGAAATCGGCCAGAAGCATGATGTCGGTTCGTCTTTCCCGCAGGGGCGGCAGATAGATGGGGAAGACATTGAGCCGGTAGTAGAGATCCTCGCGGAAAGAACCTTCCTCCACGGCCTTTTCCAGATCCTTGTTGGTGGCGGTGATCAAGCGGACGTTGCATTTGATCGGGGCGATGCCTCCCAGCCGCTGGAATTCACGATCCTGAACCACATTGAGCAGCTTGATCTGCACGGCCTGACTCAGTTCGCCGATTTCGTCGAGAAACAGGGTCCCGCCCTCGGCCAGCTCGAAGCGTCCCTTCTTGGCACCCTGCGCTCCGGTGAAGGCGCCCTTTTCGTGGCCGAACAGCTCGGACTCCAGCAGAGTTTCCGGCAGCGCGGAGCAGTTGACCGCCACGAAGGGCGCCTTGGCCCGTTTGCTGTTATGGTGGATGGCCTTGGCCACCATGGTCTTGCCGGTCCCCGATTCGCCGCGCAAGAGGATGGTGGCGTTGGAGTCCGCCACCCGGTGAATCATCTCGAATACCTCCTGCATCCGGTTGGAGTTGCTGACGATGCTGGCCACCCGGTATTTTTCCGTAAGTTCCCGCCTCAACTGGGTGTTTTCCTGCTCCAGCCGCTCCCGCTCCTGATTTACCGCCTGGATGCGCACCACGGTCTGGGCGATGAGGCCGGAGAGTACGGTGAGAAACTGGAGATCCTTTTCAAAATCGAGCCCCTCCTTGTAGCTACGGTCCGCGCTCAGGGCGCCGATGGTGGTGGCCCCGTGCTTGATGGGCACGCAGAGAAAGGAAAGAGCCTCCTGATTTTTCTCGGCCCTGGCTCTGGTTTTATTCAAAAAGAGCGGTTCCTGGCTGATCTGGGGCACGACGATGGGAGAGCCGCTGGCCACCACCCTTCCGGTGATGCCTTCGCCGAATTTGTAAATTCCGCGTTTTCTGGCTTCGGCGGTCATCCCGGGGGCGACTTCGGTTTCGATCTGGCCGGTGAGCGGATTGGCGATGGTCACTGCGCCGTTGCCCAGGCTGGTGCGCGCGGCCAGCACGGTAAGGCTTTCTTCCAGGCATTTGCGCAGGTCGTCCGATGAGGCCAGGGACCGGGTTATCTCATACAGGGTGGCCAGATCGATGAGTTGGCTGTCTTCAGACATAGGTACTCCTTTGGTCTTTCTTACGCTTTGGTGTGCGCAATTTTGTTATGCGCAGGGCATTGTAACAAATTTGTCTGATATTGCATCTGAAAAGGTTGCCAGACGAAGAGAGGTTGCGGATTTTTGCTACAAATAGCGAGCAAGGCAGGTCGGCAAGAGGGTGCGGCCGAGGTCGTGGAGGGGTGCATTTTAAAAGTTCCGAGTGTTCAGTACTCAGCACTCAGCATTTTTAACACTAAGCATTCAGTTTTAAGGCTTGGAGACCAAGACCACGGCGGCCAGATCCGCCAAGGTCATTGAGGCGTCACGCTCCACCTGTCCCCGTGTTTCGCTCACGATGTCCCGCGGCGATGCGGCGGCGGTGTCGATCAGCCGGTGCCAGAGACGACCGGCGGGTGGCGCCGGGATGATGAAGGAGGCGGGGGTGTGCCCGCCATTGAGCATCACAAAAAAATCATCGTCGTGGCGGACCCCGGCGATGGTTCCATGCAGAATAAAGGCCAGGGTTTTGCACAACGGCGACCAGTCCGGGCGGCCCGGAGTGATGGACTGCCATTCGATTTCCGGGGTCTTCTCAGTGGCGGAGAAAAAATCGGTGCGATGGAAGACCGGGTGTTTTTTCCGTAAGGCGATGAGCTGGGTGAAGAAGCGCAGCAGGTCGTGGTTCTGTTTCGTCAGTTCCCAATTGAGCCAGCTTGTTTCGTTATCCTGACAGTAGGCGTTGTTGTTACCTTGCTGGCTCCGCCCGAATTCATCGCCGGCCACCAGCATCGGTACCCCCTGGGAAAGCATGAGGATGGTGGCAAAGGTCTTGATTCGCCGCCGCCGCAGCCCTTCGATGATCACGCTGTCCGTGGCCCCTTCGCTGCCGCTGTTCCAGCAGAGATTGTCGTTGCCGCCGTCCCGGTTGTCCTCGCCATTGGCCAGGTTGTGCTTGGTGTTGTAGCTGACCAGGTCGTAGAGGGTGAAGCCGTCGTGGCTGGTGATGAAGTTGATGCTGTTGCGCGGGGTGCGGCCGTCGTCCTGGTAGAGGTCGGCGCTGCCCGCGATGCGGGTGGCGAGCGGAGCCACCATGCCTTCATGGCCGCAGAGGAATCGGCGGACATCATCGCGGAACTGGCCGTTCCATTCGGCCCAGCGCCGGTTGGTGGAGAAACTCCCCACCTGATAGAGGCCCGCGGCATCCCAGGCCTCGGCAATGATCTTGGTGTCGGCCAGGATAGGGTCTTCGGCGATCTTTTCCACCATGGGCGGATTAGAGAGCACGTTGCCCTGCTGGTCGCGGCCCAAAACGCTGGCCAGGTCGAAGCGGAAGCCGTCCACGTGCATCTCGATCACCCAGTAGCGCAGGCAATCCATGATCAGGTGGCGGACCAGGGGATGGTTGCAGTTCACCGTGTTGCCGCAACCGGAGAAGTTGAGATATTCCCGGCTCTTCTGGTCCAGCAGATAATAGATGACGTTGTCCAGCCCCCGGAAGTTGATCACCGGGCCATCGCTGCCGCCTTCCGCCGTATGGTTGAAAACCACGTCGAGAATCACCTCTATCCCGGCCCGGTGCAGGGCCTTGACCATCTCCTTGAACTCCCGAACCTGATTACCGTTGCGGCCATTGACCGCATAGGCGGCCTTGGGGGCGAAAAAGGAGATGGGGCTGTAGCCCCAGAAATTCTTCAGCCTCTCTCCGGTGAAGGGGTTGCGGTTGGTCAGTTCGTGTTCGTTGAATTCGGCGACCGGCAGGAGCTCCACCGCGGTGATCCCCAACTTCTTTAGATAGGGGATCTTCTCCACCACGCCCTGATAAGTGCCGGGATGGTTGACCCCGGAATTCGCATGCCTGGTGAAGCCCCGGACATGGAGCTCGTAGATGATGCTCTTTTCCAGGGGGATATTGAGGGGCCTGTCTCCTTCCCAGTCAAAATCGTTGCCGATGATGCAGCAGCGGCGCTGGAAGGTACTCAAGGGACCGCAAAGGCCGGTGCGGCAATAGGGGACCCCCCACTCCGAGCCTCCGGTAAGAGCCTTGGCGTAGGGGTCGAGCAGCAGGTTTTCTTCGGCAAAGAAGTGCCCTCCCCCTTTTGGATCGTAGGGGCCGGACATGCGATAGCCATAACGGAGATTGATGTCAAGGTCGTGAAGCAGGATATGCCAGATATGGCCGGTCCGGTTGATTTTGGGATCAAGAGTGATTTCGGCGCAGGGATTTTCGCTGCCTGATTTAAACAGCACCAGGGTTACCGCTGCCGCGTGCCGGGAGAATACCGCGAAATTGACCCCTTCCGGCTTCAGAAATGAGCCCATGGGCAGCGGGTATCCCGCGCTGGCGGTAAATTTTTTGGTGCCCATTTGTATTTCCCCTTGCGTTGGCAGAAAAGCTTAACTATTATTGATAATAATTATTAATATAAAATGTATATTGAGAAAATATCTTTCCTGCCCTTTTCGCCATTCAGCACAGTGATGACGGCTTTTGGCAAGAGCCTTATGAAATAAACGATTTTATTATATCGTTCCCTGCAAAGGATGACAATCAAACTGAGGAGGTGTGTGCCATGGGATTAGCAGAAAAGTTGGGTATGGCTGGTCAGCCGGTGTCTATCGACTGGGATCT
>Ga0172380_10001089_pt1 | contig 48260 bp, 45 predicted proteins | sample Leawe162metaG_FD_119747 | JGI IMG/M metagenome (GOLD analysis project Ga0172380, IMG submission 119747) | Leachate microbial communities from a municipal landfill in Southern Ontario, Canada - Leachate well 162 metaG | ecosystem: Engineered > Solid waste > Landfill > Unclassified | place... | reverse complement strand
CCCCACCACGGCATCGGGAACGCTCGCCGGATGCAGGTGCGGACGCCCCACCTGCAGCACGAGGTGATGATCGAGGCGGTGGAGAACCACACGCCCGAGGTCATCGTGATCGACGAGATCGGCACCGCGCTGGAGGCGGACGCGGCGCGCACCATCGCAGAGCGCGGCGTGCAATTGGTGGGCACGGCGCACGGCACCACGCTGTCCAACTTGATGCAGAACCCCACCCTGTCCGACCTGATCGGCGGCATCGAGTCGGTCACGCTGGGCGACGAGGAGGCGCGCCGGCGCGGCACCCAGAAGACGATCCTGGAGCGCCGCGCCCCACCGACGTTCGACGTGCTGATCGAGATCCAGTCCTTCCAGCGGCTCGCCGTGCACGAGGACGTGGCGACCACCGTGGACGCGCTCCTGCGCGGCTTTGAGGCGGAGGCGGAGATCCGCGTCATCGGCGACGGCGGCGGCATCGAGACGGTGGAGCGGATGCCGCTCCGCACGTCGCCCCGTGAGCCCCTGGAGGCCCGGGAGGAGCCGGAACGCCGGCAGACGCTGGCGGCTGCGCCCGGCGGCCCGCAACGGCGGCTCCTGCCCTTCGGCATCTCGCGTGCACGGCTGGAGGCCGCGATCGAGCAGACGCGCTCGGGCGCCAGCATCGTGGACAGCGTGCGCGAGGCGGACGCGGTGTTCACGCTGCGCCCGTACTACCGCCGCCGCAGTGGCCCGCTGAAGCAGGCCGAGGAGCGCGGCATCCCGATCTACGTGCTCCGCAACAACACCACGCAGCAGATGGAGCGCCAGCTCCTCGCGCTGCGTGGCGAGGGCGAGGCCAGCGACCCCACCACCGCCGCGCTCCGCGAGACCGAGGAAGCGATCGCCGATGTCTCGACGCGTGGAGCGCCAAGCGTGGAGCTCGCGCCGCAGAACGCGTACATCCGCCGCCTGCAGCACGAGTTGGCGACGCGCCACGGGCTGCGCACCGTCTCGAAGGGCAACGAGCCCTTTCGACGTGTGACCGTGATCGGCGAGGCCTCCCGGCCCGGCCGCGACCTACCGTGGGGCGAGACGCGATCCCGATGAGCCCGCGGGCGGGCTGGTTCGTCACGCTGGAGGGCGGCGAAGGGGCCGGCAAGTCCACGCAGATCGCCGCACTGGCGCGGCTCGCCACGGTCGCAGGCCTCGAGGTGGTCACCTGCCGCGAGCCGGGCGGCACCCCCCTGGGCGAGCGGCTCCGGAGCGCTCTGCTCTCCACGGAGGCGGGGGAGACGACGCCTGCACCCGCTGCGGAGCTGCTGGTCTTCACGGCCGCGCGGGCACAGCTGGTGGCGGAGGTCATCCGGCCGGCGCTGGAGCGCGGCGCCCTGGTCATCTGCGACCGCTTCTCGGACTCCACGATGGCCTACCAGCACTACGGGCGCGGCCTGGACCGCGCGATGGTGGAGGCGGCCAACCACGCGGCCACGCAGGGCCTCGTCCCCGACCTCACCGTGCTCCTGGACCTGCCCCCGGAGCAGGCGTTCCAGCGCGGCGACCGGGGCGGGGACTACCTGGAGCGGGAGGACATGGCCTTCCACCGGCGGGTGCGGCGGGGGTTCCTGGAGCTCGCCGCCGCGGAGCCGGAGCGCTGGCTGGTGCTGGACGCCACCCACCCGGAGATGCAGATCACGCACGCGGCGTGGGAACGCGTCCGCGTGCTCCTCGACCGGTGAGGCGCCCCCGCCCCGTCAGGAAAACGACAGACGCACGAGGGGTGGGAACACTCCACGACCTGCCGATAATCCCTGTGCGAGCAGACCGCCATTGGCGGCGCCGCATGAGGGAGCGTTCGATGCAGGTCGTGCTCTGCGACATCTGCGATCTGCCGATTCGCGGCAAGGCCTTCGAACTCCACTTCATCCACGGTGAAGCGGTGCACTCGGAGAGCGGAGGGTCGCGCATCGTCTCGCGCGACGGCACGACGATGACCTTCCTCTGTGACTCCTGCGGGCAGTGGGTGCGCGAGGCGATGGAGTACCTGCGGCAGGGCCACACGGAGGCGCGCCGTATGGGCCAGACCGTCCGCCAGGTGGGGGCGGCCTAGCCTCGACCCGTCCGATCTTCCTGCGAGGCCCGCCACCCGGCGGGCTTCGTCGTGTGCGAGGAGGCCGGCTCCCGGGGTGCGCTGAGCGCTAGGAGACGCGCTCGAACACGGCGGCGATGCCCTGTCCGCCACCGATGCAGAGCGAGGCCAGGCCGTACCGGCCGCCGGTGCGCTCCAGCTCGTTCATGATCTTCACCGTGAGGATGGCGCCGGTCGCACCGACCGGATGTCCGAGGGCGATCGCCCCGCCGTTCGGGTTCGTCCGGTCCAGCGGCAGGTCGAGCGCAACCGAGCAGGCCGCGGCGACCGCGGCGAACGCCTCGTTCAGCTCGATGACGTCCATGTCCTCCACGGTCAGGTTGGCGCGCTTCAGCGCCTGCTGGATCGCGGGAATCGGACCGGAGCCCATGATCGCGGGGTCCACGCCGGAGTTCGCGCGGGAGACCAGGCGCATGCGCGGCCGCAGCCCGAGCTCCCGCGCCTTCGCCGCGGAGGTCACCACGACCGCCGCCGCGCCGTCGTTGATGCCCGAGGAGTTGCCCGCGGTGACGTTGCCGTCCGCCGTGAACACGGGACGCAGCTTCGCCAGCGCCTCCAGGCTGGTGGCGCGAGGATGCTCGTCGCGCGTGAAGGGGACCGTCTCGCGACCTCGCTTCACGTCGACGGGGACGATCTGCGCATCGAAGTAGCCCGCATCGATGGCGTGCCGGGCGCGCTCCTGCGACCGCAGGGCGTACTCGTCCTGCACCTGGCGCGAGAGCTCGAACTTCGCGGCGAGATTCTCCGCGGTGACGCCCATGATCATGCCGGTGTTGGGATCCGTGAGCAGCGCCTGCACGCCGTCCTCCAGCACGCCGTGGCCGTAGCGGTAGCCGCCGCGGGCGCTGTGCAGGTAGTACGGGATCCGCGTCATGTTCTCGGTGCCGCCCGCGACGATGACGTCGGCGTCCCCGGTCTGGATCCAGCGCGCTGCGGTGGTGATCGCCTCCAGCCCGGAGCCGCAGGCGCGGCTCACGGCGAGCGCCGGTGTCTCCACCGGCATGCCGGCCCGCAGCGAGGCGTTCCGGATCAGGTACGCGTCCTCCGAGGCGCCGCCCACGTTGCCCATGATCACGTGGTCGACCTGCCCTGGGGCCAGCCCGGCGCGGCGCACGGCCTCGCGGATCACGATCGCGCCCAGCTCGGTGGCGGACGTCTCCGTGAACGCCCCGCTGAAGGTGCCGATCGCCGTCCGGCAGCCATCCACGATCACGATGTCGTCTGCGCGGTCGTCCACGCGAGTCCCCTTCCGCACGGCGGCCGCGGCGGACCGCCTCCCGGAAGTGTAGCCCCGGGGCGGGCATGGTTCACCGCGGAGTCGCGCGGCGGTGTCCCTATCCGCCGCCGCATGTAGACTGCGCCCATGGCCGAACGAACGATCTCGGTGCGTGTTCCCACCACCTCCGCGAACCTGGGGCCGGGCTTCGACAGCCTCGGCGTGGCGCTGGACTGGACCGCGCTCTTCACCATCCAAATGCAGGATCACCCCGCGCCCGAGCCGGCCGATCCGGTGGAGCGCATGGCCGCCCACGCCGTCGCCGCGCTCTTCGAGGCGGCCGGCGAGACGCACACCGGCGTCCGCGTCTCCTGCGTCGGCGATATGCCGGTGGGACGGGGCCTGGGCATGTCCGCGTCCGCCCGTGCGGCCGGGCTGGTCGCCGCGAATGCGCTGCTGGGCAACCGCCTGACGATCGAGGAACTGCTCCCCCTCGCGGTGCGCCTGGAGGGGCACGGCGACAACATCATCCCCGCGCTCCTGGGCGGCATGCAGGTGGTCGTGGACGACGATGGCGTGCCCCTCCACGCGCCCGTCGCCGTGCCGGACGATCTGCGCCTGGCGCTGCTCATCCCCGACTTCGACATGCCGACGAACGAGTCACGCAAGCGCCTCCCGGAGTCGCTGACGCGCAATCAGTCCGTGCACAACATCGGCCGCGCAGCGCTCCTCGTCGCCGCGATCACCGGGCACCGGTACGACCTGCTGCACGCCGCGACAAAAGACATCCTGCACCAGCCGGCGCGCAGCACCCTGTTCCCAGCGATGTACCCGATCTTCGCGGCCGCCCGGGCCGCGGGTGCGCACGGGGCGTACCTCTCCGGCGGCGGCTCCACGATCGCCGCGTTCGTGAGCGATCGCGAAGACGCCGTCACCGGCGCAATGCGCGAGGCGGCAGCGGCGCACGGATTGCACGCCCAGACGCGCGTCGTCGGGCTGAGCGATCGGGGCACGGAGGTCGTGGAGGGATGAGCCGGATCGTCCAGAAGTACGGCGGCTCCTCCGTCGCCACCGCGCAGCACATCCAGCGCGTCGCGCGCCGCATCGCCGACCGCCGGCGCGCCGGCGACGACGTCGTCGCGGTCGTCTCGGCGATGGGCGACACGACCGACGACCTGATCGAGCTGGCGCGCCAGATCAACCCGAAGCCCAACCCGCGCGAGATGGACGTCCTGCTGTCCACCGGCGAGATCGTGTCCAGCACGCTGCTGTCGATGGCGCTGGAGGCGGAGGGGCTGTCCGCGATCAGCCTCACCGGCGCGCAGGCGGGCATCCGCACCGACCAGGTCTACGGCCGCGCCCGCATCGCGGAGATCGATACAGCCCGCCTCGAGCGCGAGCTCACCGCCGGGCGGGTCGTGATCGTCGCGGGCTTCCAGGGCATCTCCGAGAACTTCGACGTCACCACCCTCGGGCGCGGCGGGAGCGACACCACGGCCGTGGCGCTGGCGGCGGCGCTTCACGCGGACGCCTGCGAGATCTACACGGACGTCGCCGGCATCTACACCGCCGATCCCCGTGTCTGCCCACAGGCCCGCCCGCTGCGCGACATCGGCTACGAGGAGATGCTGGAGCTCGCCACCACGGGCGCGCGCGTCATGCACGCCCGCGCCGTGGAGGTGGGGGCGCTCTACGACGTCGACATCCTCGTCGCCAGCACCTTCGACCCGGCGGCGCCGGGGACGCTCATCCACAGGGAGACGACCATGGAGCAGGGGAACAAGGTCCGGGGCATCGCCCACCAGGACCACATCGCGAAGGTGACCGTGCGAGGCGTCCCGGATCAGCCCGGCATCGCCGCGCGCATTTTCGAACCGCTCGCCGCCGGCGGCGTCTCCGTGGACACGATCGTCCAGAACGCAAGCGTCGAGAACCTCACCGACCTGACGTTCACGGTCTCGCCGGGGGACCTGGACCGCGCGCTGGAGGTCATCAACGCGCTACTCCCCTCGATCGGCGGGAGCGGGGTGGTGTCCGCGCCGGACCTCGGCACCGTGTCGGTGGTGGGCACCGGCATGGCGAGCGCGCCGGGGTACGCGGCGCGCATGTTCAAGACGCTCTTCGACAACCAGATCAACATCGAGATGATCAGCACCAGCGACATCCGCATCACCTGCGTGGTGGACGCCCACCGTGTCGGCGACGCGGTGCGCGCGCTGCACGCGGCGTTCGAGCTCGACCGCGGCTAACTCGAAGCCCGCAGGTCCGGAACGGGGCGAGCCGGGTATTCCCGGCATGAGCCCCGAAGGAGGTAGGCCGTGGCGAACGAGTCCTTTGACATCACCACCGGCTGCGATTTGCAGGAGGTGGACAACGCCGTGAACCAGGCGCTCCGGGAGATCACCGGCCGCTTCGACTTCAAGAACGTCCTCGTCGAGGTCGAGTTCAACCGCGCGGAGAACAAGATCAACGTGCACACCACGGACGAGTACAAGCTCGACGCGATCTGGGACGTGCTCCTCGGCCGGCTGATCGCGCGCAAGGTGCCGACGAAGAACCTCAAGCGCGCCGAGTTGCAGCAGGCGGGCGGCAACACCGTGCGGCAGGAGATCACGCTCGTCCAGGCCATCGACGGAGACACTGCGCGGTCGATCTCGAAGTTCATCCGCGACCAGAAGCTCAAGAAGGTCACCGCCCAGATCCAGGGCGACGCCGTCCGCGTCTCCGGCCCCAGCCGCGACGACCTCCAGTCCGCGATGACCGCTCTCCGCAAGGAGGACTGGGGCATCGAGCTGGAGTTCGGGAACTACCGCTAGGCCGCCGGCCGAGGCGACCGGGCACCCACATGGACCGACCGTGGATAGCCGCCAACCAGCGCGAGCGTGAGCGCCTCCACGCGCTCCTCGGCCGGCTCTCGGTGTCGGATCTTCAGCAGCCACTGAACGAGACGTGGCGCGTCGCGACGACGTTCGCCCACCTCGCGTTCTGGGACCGCCGCGCGGCGCTGCTCATCCAGCGCTGGCAGCAAGGCCAGACCCCGCCCGCGGACGAGTCCGACTGGTACGGCGCTGAGGTCCTGAACGACGGCCTGCTCGACGAGTGGAACGCATTGCCGGTCTCGGAAGCCGTTCGGCTCGTGGTGGACGCCGCCGCGCTGGTGGATCTGGTCGCCCGCGACGTGGACGATGCAACCGCCGAGGCGATCGTTGCACGGCAGGAGGACTGGCTGCTGCACCGCTGGCGGCACCGCGCGGAGCACATCGACGCTGTCGCAGGGGCGACCGACTGACCTTCGGGAACTACCGCTAGGCAAGCGCTGCGGCGAGACATCCAGGGCGGCGCGTGGCCTCGAGCTGGCAAGCAGGGCGGCCCATCCCCCTACCCCCTTCCCGGCGCGGGAAAGGGGGATTGTTAGCTGAGGGGCCACGGCCCTTCCGACTCCCCGGCAGCCAGCACGCGCTCCGCGGCCGGCGGAACGTCGTGAACGCCGATCCGAAGACCGATCGCTGCGGCTAGCCGGTCGGCTTCCCGGATGCCCGAAGGGGCGAAGCCCCTTCGGACTCAACCCCCCCCCCGCGCTGGGAGGGGAAGGGGTGGGCCGCCCAACACAGCCTTGACGGCCCGCTCGGCTACCGCGCCGACCGAGGCTGGATGGCCCGATCCGGTGGTGGTAGTATCCGAGTACACGTACGCCTGTTCGCGTAGGTGCATCCGCAGATACTCTGAATTGCCAGCGCACCGCCGCCCACCTCGGTCGAAGTATGTTCACCCACCTCCACACGCACACCGAGTACTCACTCCTCGACGGGCTCTCGAAGATCGACCCGCTGATGCAGCGCGCCCACGAGATGGGGCAGCGTGCGCTCGCCATCACCGATCACGGCGCGCTGTACGGGGCGATCGAGTTCTACCAGGCCGCGAAGCGGCACGACATCAAGCCGATCATCGGCATCGAGGCATACGTCGCGCCGAGCTCGCGGTTCGAGAAGGACCCGAAGCAGCGCTGGCCGTACCACCTCACGCTCCTCGCCCAGAACGAGACCGGCTACCGCAACCTGCTGAAGCTCTCCTCCGCGTCGCACCTCGAGGGCTTCTACTACCGGCCGCGCATGGACCGCGAACTGCTCGAAGCGCACAGCGAGGGCCTCATCGCGCTGTCCGGCTGCCCGTCGGGCGAGTTCATGACGGCCCTGCGCAACGATGACGAGAAGAAGGCCGTCGAGGTGGCCGGGTACTTCAGCGACCTGTTCAAGGGGCGCTACTACTTGGAGGTGATGGACCACGGCATCGATCAGTTCACCCGGCTGATGCCGGAGGTCTTCCGCCTCGCGCAGGCCCTCGACCTGCCGACGGTGCTGACCAACGACTCGCACTACACCACGCCGGACCAGCACCGCGCGCACGACGTTCTGCTGTGCATCGGCTCCAACAGCACGATGCAGGACCCGAACCGCTTCAAGCTCGACAGCGACCGTTTCTACCTGCGCTCCGAAGCGGAGATGCGGGCGCTCTTCCCGGACCACCCGGAGGCCGCCGACCACACGCAGACGATCGCGGAGCAGGTGGACATCCAGCTGCACTTCGGGCGCACACAGCTCCCGGACCCGGGCGTGCCCGAGGGCATGACCGCCCGCGAGTACCTGCGCCGCCTGACCGAGGAAGGCCTGCGCCGCCGCTATCCGCACCACACGGACGTGCACCTCGAGCGCCTGCGCTACGAACTCGATGTCGTCGCGCAGACGGGGTTTGACGAGTACATGCTGATCGTGCGGGATATCGCGCAGTTCGCGAAGAGCCACGGGATCCGCATGGGCGTCCGCGGATCGGCCGCGGCCTCGATCATCCTGTACACGCTCGACGTCACCGACATCGATCCGCTCGAGTACGACCTTGTGTTCGAGCGCTTCCTGAACCCCGAGCGCATCGGCATGCCGGATGTGGACTTCGACTTCGCGGACGACCGCCGCGAGGAGGTGATCCGCTACACCGCCGAGAAGTACGGGCGGGATCGCGTCGCGCAGATTGGGACGTTCGGCACGCTGGGCGCGAAGGCTGCGATCCGGGACACGGGCCGCGCCCTGGGCCTGGAGTTCGCCACCGCCGATCGCATCGCGCGTATGATTCCGGACCAGCTGAACATCAGCATCGACGAGTCGCTCCGGCAGTCGGTCGAGCTGAAGCAGGCGTACGAGGCCGAGCCGCCGGTACGCGACCTGGTGGACACCGCGCGCAGCCTGGAGGGCGTGTCCCGGCACGCCAGCACGCACGCCGCCGGCGTCGTCGTCTCGCGCGAGCCGCTGGTGGAGGTCGTGCCGCTGCAGCGCGCGACGAAGAAGGACGCGGACGAGGATCTCGCGCTCCCCACCACGCAGTACGCGATGGCGGATATCGACAAGATCGGTCTCCTCAAGATCGACTACCTCGGCCTGACCAACCTCACGATCCTCGGGCGCGCCATCGAGTTGATCGAGCGGCAGCGCGGCGAGCGCATCGATCTCCTGCGCATCCCGGACGCGGACCCCGCGACCGCGCAGCTGCTGGGCGAGGGCGAGACGTTCGGCGTGTTCCAGATGGAGTCCGCCGGAATGCGGCGCTACGTGGTGGAGCTGAAGCCGCAGAACATCCGCGAGCTCTCCGCCATGGTCGCGCTCTTCCGCCCCGGCCCGCTGGAGCACATCCCGACGTACATCGACGTCAAGCACGGCCGCGCCGAGTTGCACTACCTGCACCCGGACCTCGAGGGGATCCTCGCGGAGACATACGGCGTGATCACGTACCAGGAGCAGGTGCTGCAGATCGCGCGCCGCTTCGCCGGCTACTCCCTCGGCCAGGCGGACGTCATGCGCAAGGCGATGGGCAAGAAGATCGCCTCTGTCATGCTGGAGGAGCGGGAGCGCTTCCTGGCGGGCGTGCAGGCCTCCGGCTACGACACGCGCCTGGGCGAGCAGCTGTTCGACCTCATCGAGCCGTTCGCGGGGTACGCGTTCAACAAGGCGCACGCCGTCTGCTACGGAACGATCGCCTACCACACCGCGTACCTGAAGGCCCACTACCCGGTGGAGTACATGGCCGCCGTCCTGCAGGCGGCGAACGGCAACTCCGACCGCATCGCGCAGGGGATCGCGGAGTGCACGCGCCTGGGCCTCCACGTGCTGCAGCCGGACGTGAACCGCAGCGAGGCGAACTTCTCGATCGAGCGGATCGATGACGCCGGCGGCACATCCCGGGACGCGATCCGCTTCGGCCTGGCGCAGGTGAAGAACGTCGGCCTCGGCGGCGTGGAGGCGCTGATCGCCGAGCGCGACACGCGCGGCTCGTTCCTCGGCGTGGAGGACTTCGCCCGCCGCCTGCCCGCCCGCGAGGTGAACAAGCGCGTGCTGGAATCGCTGGCGAAGGCCGGCGCACTGGACTCGCTCGCCTCGCGCGCGGCGGTGATCACCAGCGTGGACCGCGTGCTCTCGCTGGCGCAGCAGGAGCAGCGGCTCCGTGACACCGGCCAAACCTCCATGTTCGACCTGTTCGGCGACGAGGTGAACACGCCCCTCCCGGGCCTGGAGCTGACCGAGGAGATGATCCCGCAGCCGCAGCTGCTGGCGTGGGAGAAGGAGCTGCTGGGCACATACGTCTCCGAGCACCCGTTCCGCTCCGCATCGCAGCGCCTCGCGCGGTACGTCACGCACCAGTCGACGGAGCTGACCGAGGAGCTCGGCGGGCAGGACGCCGTGATCGCCGGCACCGTGGTCAACGTGCGCTCCCTGAGCACGAAGCAGGGCAAGGCGTTCGCCGCCGTCACCATCGAGGACCTCAGCGGCCAGGCCGAGATGACCTTCTGGTCCACGGAATACGAGGCGGCGAAGGCGCGCGGCCTGCTGTTCGAGGGCAACGTCCTGCTGGCGAAGGTCGCCGTACGACCGCGCGGCGGGCGCGTGAACATCGCCGCCCTCGAGGTGTGCGCATACGACTATGACGCCGGGCGCCTGGCCGCGGACTTCCAGTCCGCGAAGTTCACGGTTCGCTCCGGCTTCTCCACCGCGCGCTTCGGCGCGGCACCAGCGTTCCCCAACCCGCCCGGGGGGCCGCCTGCTGGCCCCGGAGGTCCCCCGGGCGGGCCAAGGGAACGACGCCCCGACCTGCGCATCGTCCCCGCCTCCGATCCCGGCGAGGCGTTCGAAGACGCGCCAGCCCCGGAGTCGGCTGTGCTCCGGTCCGCCGGACCGCACCGGCTGCTGGTGACGATGGATGAGACCACCGACGATGCGGCGGACCGCCGACGCATCGGACGCATCTGCGGGGCGCTGGACGAGTATCCCGGCGACCTCCCGGTGGAGCTCTGCTTCCGCATCCACGGCGCGGAGACGCGCTTCTCCCGCGGCGGCGTGGACCCGGGCCGCCTGGAGCTTCTCGTCCCGCGGCTGCGGGCGCTCCTCGGCGTCCTCGGCAGCGCCGAGGAGGTGGGCGCCGCTCCCGCGGCCGTGCCCGCGCGCGAGGCGGGCTTCGTCGCGGTCGGCGGGGCGTAGTTCCCGCCCTCCTACCGGACGGCGCACCACAACGCCCGCCAGGGTCAGGTAGACTGGGATCCCGCACCGCACGCACCCCTGCGAGGTCCCGATGGCCCAGGCACCGGAACCGGTCCGAGTTCCCGACTCGACGCTCCCCGTCCAGCAGCGATCGATCGAGGCGATCCGCGCCGAGATCGCGCGGGTGATCGTCGGCCAGACGGATCTCGTGGACCGGCTGCTCGTCGCGCTGCTCACCAACAACCACGCGCTGATCGAGGGCGTCCCGGGCCTCGCGAAGACGCTGACCGTCTCCACGCTGGCGCGCAGCATCGAATGCTCGTTTGCGCGCATCCAGTTCACACCCGATCTGCTGCCGGCGGACATCACGGGCACACTGGTGTTCAGCCCGCAGGACGGTGACTTCCACACCCGCCGCGGCCCGATCTTCGCGAACGTCATCCTCGCCGACGAGATCAACCGCGCGCCCGCGAAGGTGCAGTCCGCGCTGCTGGAGGCGATGCAGGAGCGGACGGTGTCCATCGGCGGCGAGTCGATCCCGCTGCCCGACCCGTTCCTGGTGCTGGCCACGCAGAACCCGATCGAGCAGGAGGGGACCTACCCGCTGCCTGAGGCGCAGCTGGACCGCTTCATGCTGAAGATCGTCGTGGACTACCCGAAGCGCGACGAGGAGCGATCGATCCTGCAGCGCGCGCTGGACGAAGAGGCCGTCACCTCGCGCGCGGTCGTCGACGTCGCGGAGGTGGCCCGGCTGCGCGCGGCGGTGCGCGCCGTCGAGGTGAACGACCGCCTTCGCGAGTACATCGTGCGCATCGTGGAGTCCACGCGCGACCCCGCGCGGTTCGGGATGACCGACATCGCGTCGCTGATCGAGTACGGCGTCTCGCCGCGGGCGGCGGTCTTCCTGGCGCGCGGGGCGCAAGCCTACGCCTTCATCCACGGCCGCACGTACACGACGCCGGACGACGTGAAGGCGCTGGCGCCGGACGTGCTGCGCCACCGCCTGGTGCTCACGTACGAGGCCGAGGCGCGCGCGATCACTGCCGACCAGGTGGTGAGGCGCGTCCTTGAGGGCGTTGGGCTCCCGTAAGGCGACGGCGGTGCCCTCCATCGCATCCACGCCCGATCCCGCGCTCGCGCTGAGCGCCGATCTGCTGGCGCGCATCCGGACGATCGAGATCCGCACGCGCCGCCTCACCGCCTCGCTCCTCGGCGGGGAGTATCGATCGATCTTCCGCGGCGCGGGCATCGAGTTCGCCGAGGCGCGCGAGTACGTGGACGGCGACGACGTGCGCCTGATCGACTGGAACGTGACGGCGCGCATGGGAACGCCGTGGGTCAAGCAGTTCGTCGAAGAGCGCGATCTGAGCGTGATGTGCATGGTGGACCGCTCGGCGTCTGCGCGCGTCGGCACCCCGGAGCGCGGGCGCTTCGGCGCCGCCGCCGAGCTGGTCGCGCTGCTCGGCTTCGCCGCGACGCAGAGCAACGATCGCGTCGGCCTGCTGACGTTCAGCGCCGCGCCTGATGTCTTCGTCCGCCCCGGACGAGGCACCCGGCACGCGCTCCGCATCGTGCGCGACGTGATCTCCGCGGAGCCGGCGTTTGGCCGCCGCACGAACATCGCCGACGCTGCGGACTACCTCGGCCGCGTGCTGCGGCGGCGCTCGGTGATCTTCCTGATCTCCGATTTCCTGGATGCGGGCTACGAGGAGTCCCTGCGCGGCCTGGCGCGCCGCCACGAGGTGGTCGCGCTGTCGCTGGTGGATCCGATCGACACCGCGCTCCCGGACATGGGCGTGATCGCCGTCGCCGACGCGGAGACGGGCGAGCGCATGTGGATCGACACCGGGAGCGAGCGCGTGCGCGCGGACTACGCCGCCGCCGCGCAGGCCCGCGCCGATCAGCGGCGCCGCGCCATGGCGTCTGCCGGCGTCGAGGAGATCGCGATCCCGATCACCGGCGACGTGATTGCACCCCTCGCCGCATACTTTCATCGACGGGCCCAGACGCGATGACGAGACGCGCGCTGCGGGCGATCGTCTGCGCTTCGATCGCGGCCGCCACGGTCGCCCTCGTCGTGGTCGCCCTGCCGTTCGAGGCGCTCGCGCAGCGGGCCGCCCCCACCATCCAGGCGACCACGATCTTCGACCCCCCGTCCGCCGCGATCGGGGACCGCGTCACGCTCCTCGTGCGCGCCACGCACCCCGATGACGTGGTGGTCAAGGCGGCAGCGCCGAGGATCGAGCATGTCGATGTGGTGACCACGATCCCGCCGGTGCCCGCCCCGGCCGGGCCGGGCACGCAGATGACCACGTTCGCGTTCACCATGCAGGCGTTCGTGCTGGGGACCGTGGACACCGGCACCGTGCGGATCTCGTGGCTGCGCGCCGATGGCGGCGGCGGGAACGTGGACGTCACCGGGGCGAAGCTCGCGATCGTCCCCGTGCGCGCCGCGAATGACCAGGCGCTCCGCCCGCTCAAGCCGCAGGAGAGCATCGCCGGCGGGCCGGCGGGCTGGGTGCGCCCGGCGATCGCTGCGGTCATCGTGGTGATGCTTGCGCTCCTCGCGCTCGCCGCCGCCGCGTTCGTGAGTCGCCGTCGCGCGCCCGCCCCCGCCGAGGTCGCGCCGGAGGACACCTCGCCGGAGGGCGTCGCGCGCCGGGCGCTGGACGGGCTGGGCGTGCACGCGCAGCCGGCGCACCTGGACTACCAGTCCTACTACGGCGGGCTCGCCGTGACGGTGCGCACCTATCTCGCGGCGCGGTTCGGATTCAACGCACACGCGCTCACTACCACGGAGCTGGAGCGGCGCATGATCTCGCACGGCGTCGACCGCTGGCAGGCGCGCCTCGTCGGCGGCCTCCTCGAGCGCTGCGACGATGCCGTGTACGCGCGCCGCTACCCGGATCCCGCCTCCGCGGATCACGATCTGACGGTCGCCTACGAGATCGTCGAGCTTTCCCGCCCGCGCCCCGCCCTCGAGGGACAGGCGGCGCTGGCATGACGCTGGGCATCCCCTGGGCGCTGCTGCTGCTCATGCCGCTGGCGTTCCTCGCCGCGCGGGAGCTGCGGGTGCGGCGCGCCTCGCCCGCGCTCGTGGTCGCGGACCTCGGTCCGTGGCGGATGGCGGGGAAGCGCCCGGGGTGGCGCATCCGACTGCGCGCGCTGCCGCTGATCCTGCGCACGCTGGGCATCGCCCTCGTGATCGTCGCCTTCGCGCGGCCTCGACAGGGCCTCACGATCACGACCATCCCCGAGGAGGGCATCGATGTCGTGCTCACGATGGACATCTCCTCGTCCATGACGTCCCCGCTCGCGGGATCGCGCACCACGCGGCTGAGCGCGGCGAAGTCGGTGGTCGGAGACTTCGTCGGATCGCTGGTGGGCGACCGCGTCGGGCTGGTCGCCTTCCAGGCCCGCGCGCTCACGCTGTCGCCGCTCACCGCCGACCTCGAAGCGATCCGCACGCGCATCAGCGCGCTCGACCCCGGCCTGCTCAACGATGGCACGGCGATCGGCCTCGGCCTCTCGGAGGCCGTTGCGCTAGTGAAGGACTCGCCCGCAAAGAGCCGCGTCATCGTGCTGCTCACGGATGGCGAGAACAACACGGGATCAATCACCCCGGTGCAGGCCGCGCGCGTTGCGCAGGCACTGGACATCCGCCTCTACACCATCGGCTTCCTCGGCCCCGGCGGTGAGGGCGTCGACCGCCAGATGCTGACTGCGATCGCCGACGCGACCGGCGGACGGTACTACGACGCGCAGACGCAGTCCGAGCTTGCGGCCGCGTACAGGGAGATCTCCAGCCTCGAACGCTCCCGGCTCGGCGAGCGACGCTTCACGCGCTTCCGCGAATTCGCGCCATGGCTCGCAGCGACGGCCGTCGGCCTGCTCGCGATGGACGGCATGCTGCGCACGACATGGTTGAGGACGCAGCCATGATCGGCGCACTCCAGTTCGGCACGCCCGTCGCGCTCACCGCCCTGCTGGTCGTGCCGGTGCTCCTCGGCGCGATGTGGATCGAGGCGCGACGCCGATCCGCGGCGCTACGGCGCTACGGCGGGGCGCCGGCCCTGCGCATCGGCGTGGCGCCGAGGCGCCGCGCGGCGCAGGGACTCATGCTCACCGCCGCGGTCGCATTGCTGATCGTCGCCGTCGCGCGGCCGCAGTGGGGTCACGAGCAGGTGCAGGCCGAGCAGCGCGGCATCGACGTGGCGATCGTGCTCGACGTGTCGCGTTCGATGTTCGCCACGGACGTCCAGCCCTCGCGAGCGCGCGCGGCGGCCAGCGGACTGCGCGGGATGCTCGATCACCTGGACGGGAACCGCGTTGGGCTGGTGACCTTCGCGGGATCCGCCTTCACGCGATCGCCGCTCACGGTGGACCTGCGCGCGCTGTCGAACCTCGTCGATCGCGCGCAGAGCGATGCGCCGCTGGTGCAGGCGGGCACCGACCTGCGCGTGGCCATCGAGTCCGCGCTGAAACTGCTGGCCGTGACGGACCGCGCCGGCGTGCAGGTGATCGTGCTGGTCTCGGACGGCGAGGACCTCGGCACCGACGTGCAGTCGGCGATCGACCAGGCGAACGCACAGCACGTCGCGATCTACACCGTCTTCTCGGGAACCGAGAACCCCACCGCGCTGCCCGTCTCCAGCGGTGGCACGGACATCACGAGGGGCGACCCGCGCACCCTCGCCGCGATCGCCCGCGGCACCGGTGGCTCGACGCGCGACGTCCAGGGCATGGCGGGCCTGGCCGTGGACTTCGCGCGGATGCGCCAGACGCAGTTCACGACCGCAGACAGCCGCGTGCCGCGCGAGCACTTCTCGTGGTTCGTCGGCGCAGCGCTGGCGCTTCTGCTGCTGCAGGCCGCGACCCCCGCCACCGCCGAGGCGCGCGTGTTCCCGCGCCCCCGCCGGGGAATCGCGGTGCTCGCCGCCTCGGCGTTGCTGCTGCTCACCTCCTGCGTGGGCGGGACCACTGCGTACCGGCACGTGGAGTCAGGGAACTCGCTGTACCGATCGGGCAAGTTCGACCGCGCGCTCCAGGAGTACCAGGCGGCCGCGCTGATCACGCCGGACGATCCCGCGATCCAGTACAACATGGCGAACGCGCTGTACCACCTCGGTCGCTACGACGAGGCGCAGGCGGCGGTGGACGCCGTGCTGCAGCGGAACCCGGGAGCGCTGCTCTCGAGCCGGCTGCTCTTCACCGGAGGCAACACGGCCTTCCAGCGCGACGACCTGGAGCGCGCGCGGACGGCATTCCAGCAGGTGCTCCGCCAGGACGAGGCGGACCGGGATGCGAAGGCGAACCTGGAGCTGGTCCTGCGCCGCCTCCCGCCCCCCGCACCGACTCCCACCCCCACCCCGGCGCCCGCTGATCAGCAGGGTCAGCAGGGCCAGCAGGGCCAGCAGGGCCAGCAGGGCCAGCAGGGTCAACAGGGCCAGCAGGCCGGCGCCGGGGATCCGGGCCAGAACGTCCCCGGCACCGGACAGCCGAATCCCAACGATCCCACCGGCGCACTCCGGGCGCTGGCCGCGGCCAACGCGGAGCTGGAGGCAGCCCTCGCGCAACTGGGCCCCGAGGTCTCACCCGAGGAGGCCGCACGCATCCTCGAGCTTGCGCAGCGTGCGAATGACCTCGCCGGGCTAGCGAACCGCGGCAACCCGCGCAGCGGCGTACCGGCCCGGTAACGGCGCGTCCGTGACCCGGCCCAGGTGCATCGCGCGTGCCACCACGCGCCGCCGCAGCTGGTCGCGCACGCGCCGGTAGTCGCGGTCGGCGATGCGTTGCGTCTGCTCGTCCTCTGCCGGCGCGTCCTCCACGGGGCGGCCGTAGCGATCACTCGCATACGCGCGCGCCAGCGATCGCATCGCGCTCGTCTCGCCCAGGATCGCGCCCAGCGTCTCTGCCACCTCCACCACCGTGAAGTGCGGGGCCGGTGCGATGCCCGCCCACGCGGCGAGCGTGTACAGCTTCGCCCAGCGCGCGGTCGCGGGTCGCAGCCCGTGGAAACGGCGGTCCCAGAGGATCCGGGCGATCACCGCGATCACCAGCAGGAACACGGACAGCACCAGCATCGTCGAGATTGCCTGCACCAGGATCTGCCCCGCCGGCGTCTCCAGGAACGGCACCGCGGTCGAGCCCTCGAAGTCGACGTCAGTCGCCGCGCCGAACTCGTCGAGGCCCGGATCGAGCGCCCCGAGGCCGTCGTCCGGAATGGCGCGCGCCGCCTCGGCGTCGGCGAGCGCGGCGGCGTCGTCGCCGGGGCGCACGATCGGCGGGCGGCTGGGCGTCGGGTTGAACTCCACCCACCCGAGGTTGGGGAAGTAGACCTCCGGCCAGGTCCACGCGCGCTGCTCCGTGACCGTGTATGCCTTCGTCGCGCTATCGACATCCGCCGGGTCGAGCACGAAGCCCGTTGCCACGCGCGCGGGGATGCCGAGTGTGCGCAGCATCACCGCCATCGCCGACGAGAACTGGTCGAAGTAGCCGACGCGCTGGTCGAACAGGAATGCCGCCACGGCATCGCGACGCGGGGGCGTGGGCGGCGGATCCAGCGTGTAGGTGTAGTTGCGACGCAGGTACGCCTCGATCCGCCGCGCGGCCTCGTACGGCGTGCGCGAGTTCCCCGCGACCTGCTTCGCCAGTTCGGCGACCTCGGGCGGCAACGTGGGCGGCAGCGTGGTGTACGTGTCCACGATCGCGGGCGGGTACGACGTGCCCGAGGCCAGCAGCGTCGGCACGGCCGCGGCGGATACGGTGCCCACCGTCGTGTACGACTTGCCGGGCGAGGCGGGATCGTTGGGGATGACGCCCAGCGGCTGCGCGGTGGGGTCGATCAGCTCGCGACCGGGGACGCTGGCGGTCACGGGGTCGCCCACGGACAGCAGCCGGCGATCCGGCGCACCCGCGGCGAGGACCTCGATCTGCGTCGTGACCGGGTGCCGGACCTCCGCCTTCGTGCGCTGCGTGCCCAGCTCGGCGGCCTGGACCGAGGTCCCGGACAGCGGCACCGCGGCGGCGTCCGTCAGCTTCCACCCGGCCCCGGTGTACTCGTCGTACACCGCGCCGCGCAGGTTGCCCGGCTCCGTGGAGGACACGCGGAGCAGGGGCGTGGTGCCGAGCGCGATCTTCCCCTGCAGCGGCAACGCCGGGCCGAAGGTGTGCACCGGCAGCTCGCGCTTGGAATTGATGCCGACAAAGAGCCGCCCGAACGCCTCGACGCGGGCGGACACCGGCTCCAGCGCGCGATCCCAAGCGCGCGCCACGGGGCCCCAGTGGTTCGCCGTCGGCACGATCCACGCCGCGCCGACCAGCAGGACGGCGATCAGCACCCCCGCGAACAGCACCTCGAGGGACATGAACGCGGGCAGCACCACGTGCTCGCGGTGCCATCTCGCGCCGGCGCGCAGGAACTCCATGCGCGTGACCAGGAGCACGGACGCGATCAGGAAGACGACGAACCCGAGCGAGGGCTGGCCGGGCAGGTAGGGGATGTTGGTAAGCAGGATGATCCCGCCCGGGATGAGCGCCGCCCACGCGTTCTGCCACCGGACCACGGCCCAGCACGAGAGGAAGACCACCAGGTACACCATCGCCACCAGCAGGACCACGAACGGCAGCGGGTCAGCGGAGATCGATTCGTTCCATAGCGCGCTGAACCACGCCGCCATGCGCAGTGAGAATTCGTGCCAGCGCCCCGCCCACCCGGAGCCCAGGGTGGGATCCACCAGCGGCACGCGCTGCAGCACCAGCAGCAGCACGGCCGCCGCACCCGCGCCGAGTCCGAGCGCGCCCGCCACGATCGAGTACAGGCGGGACTGCGCCAGCAGCCACCCCAGCACGAGCGCGATCAGCCCCGTGACCAGGAGCGACGGCATCTCCTCCACCCAGTCCGACGATTGCAGCGATCCGATCACCGGGAGCTGCGCGAGCATGATCAGCGCGAGCGTGGTCCACGCCTCCCACGAGCTCCACCAGCGCGAGACGCGCACGGGCTCGCCGGCGACGTGCCGCGAGGAATCGGCGTTGAAGACGTCATCGAAGGTGGCCGCGTGCGACATGGTGACCTACCGCTTCGCCGGTGCGATGCGCCCGAGCGACGGGTCGCTGCCCTCGGACAGCGCGCGGCTCAGGTCGTCGTGGTGTTTCACGGTGTAGGCGTATACGCCGCCCGCGGCCAGCGTGCCGTACACATCGAGGGGGCTCACCGTCCCGCCGAAGGTGTCCGCCTCCAGCAGCACGGCAGCCACCTTCACGCCGCGGCTCTGCAGTGACATCAGCGTGAGCGCCCAGTCCTGCGTCGCGGAGGGCGTGATCACCACCACCGTGGTGTGGCGTCCGAAGCGGCGCGACTCCTCGATCAGCAGGCTCGTCAGCGGTACGTCGCCGGTCGCGCGCGCCAGGGCGAGCGCCTCCAGCAGGCGCGTGTAGTGGTTCTGGCCGCGATCCGGCTCGTTCACGTGCAGGTCGTGGTCGAAGGAGATCAGCCCCACGGAGCGATGCGCGTTGAGGAAGAACCGCGCGACCGACGCCGCGACCGAGACGGCCATCTCCTCCGTGCCGTCCTCGCCCAGGCCGGCGTGCTGGCTGCGCTCCAGGTCCAGCACCAGCCAGATGTCCGAGGCCGGGTCGAGCTCGAAGATCTTCACCATCGGCTGCCCGCGGTGCGCCGTCGCCGGCCAGTGCACGCGGTTGAAGGAGTCACCCGGCTCGTACGGGCGCACGCCGGCCACGTTCGGCGTGACGTTGTGCGTACGCCGCCGGATACGCCCCTCGCCGGGGAGGTTCGCGGGAGGGACGTAGAAGTTCGGGAGGTCCGGCGCGTTCGGGTACACGAGGATCGTCGCCGGATCGCCGAACGTGCGCGTCATGTGGAAGAAGCCGAACGGGTCCGAGGCGGTGACGCGCACCGGGCCCAGCGTGTACAGCCCCCGTACCCGCGTCCGCGTGCGATAGTCCCACGACGCGACGCCGCGCGAGGAAAGCGTCAGCACGCGCTTGGCGTTGTGCCCGGGGACGGAGGACGGATCCTCCACCTCCAGCCAGACCTTCGGCAGGACGGAGCGCGATCGGATCGTGATGCGTCCCTCGATCGGCTGGCCCTGCGTGACGCGTTGCGTGGTGCGGTGCACCTCCACGTCGATGCTGTCGGCCATGCGCTTCGTCCAGAAGTAGAGCAACGGCAGCGCGAAGGCGGTGAGGTACGCCAGGCGGAAGAGCAGCCAGAAGCCCGTCGCGAAGGCGAGCACGAAGCACCCGACCGTGATCACCACGGCCAGCGTGACGTTGAAGTTCCGGCGGGCTCCCGCGCCGAGGGCGAGCAACTGCTGCACCTCGGCCCCCTCTCCCCGGTTCCCCCGCGGGGGAACGCTGGCGCTACAACCCGCCGCGGGCGCGGACGCCCGGGACGGGCACGCGCTCGACCGCCTCGCTGACGATCTGCGCGCTGTCGATGTCGCGGACGCGGGCGCTCGGGCTCACGATCACGCGGTGCCCGAGGGTGGGGTACGCCAGCAGCTTCACGTCGTCCGGCTGCACGAAGTCACGACCCTCCAGCAGCGCGTGCGCCTGCGTGGTCCGCATCAGCGCGAGCGATCCGCGGGGCGAGGCCCCGAGGTACACGGACTCATGCTCACGCGTCGCGTTCACCAGCGACACGATGTACTGCTTGATGAGCGGGTCGACGTAGATGCGGCCCACGGCCTCCTGCATCTCGATCACCTCGTCGGGCGTGATCACGGCCGGGAGCTCTTCGATCGGGTGGCGCTCCTGCTGAGCGTCCATGATCAGCACTTCGTCGGTCGGACTCGGGTAGCCGAGGTGGATGCGGAGCATGAAGCGGTCGAGTTGCGCCTCCGGCAGGGGGAACGTGCTCTCGTACTCGATCGGGTTCTGCGTCGCCATCACCATCGAGGGCCGGGGGAGCGGGTGGGTGATGCCGTCCACAGTGACCTGGTGCTCCTCCATCGCCTCCAGCAGCGCGGATTGCGTCTTCGGCGTGGCGCGGTTCACCTCATCGGCGAGCACGATCTGTGCCATGATCGGACCGGGGCGGAACTCGAAGCGCCCGGACCCCTGCTGGTAGATCGTGACGCCCGTCACATCCGTGGGCAGCAGGTCGGGGGTGAACTGGATGCGGGAGAAGTTGCACCCCGTGGACCGGGCCAGCGCGCGCGCCAGCATGGTCTTGCCCACGCCAGGCACGTCCTCGATCAGCAGGTGCCCCCGGCACAGCAGCGTGATGAGTGCGAGGCGGGCTTCGTGCGTCTTGCCGATGATCACGTGCTCGACGTTCTCGATCACGCGTTCCGCGATTAGCCTGGGATCCTCCATCACGCCCTCCGGCCGCAGGGGCCAACTATCGAAACGGACGCCCGGTCGAGAGCGTCCGTCGCCTGTGGGGTAGGACCTCGCTCTGGTGGAGACTCGGCTCCAGGCACCGCTCCCGGAACACGAATGAGTATAGCAATTCGCGCCCTCGGCGCTGCAACAACTGACGGTACGATCAAGCAGGCGTGCCGACCGCGCGCCCGCACCGCCCGAAGGAGCCCGCCCTGAGCGCATTCATCCCCGGGTTCCGACCGCCGCGCCCGCTCCTCCCGGGGCTGCTGCTGGCGCTCGCGCTGGCCGCGGGGGCGGCATGCTCCGGCCCGGCGGCAGCGCCGGCGGCCGTGATCAGCACGGCTGCTCCCTCGTCCCCACCGGCGGCCGCGGCGGCAGCGTCCCCCGCCAGCACGGCGACCGGACCAGCCGAGGTGGCGCCGAGCGGCACGCCCTCGGCCAGCCCGCCCGGCCCGAGCCCGACCGGAACTGCCAGCGCCACCCCCACGCCCACGCCCGCCACGCCCGCCACCCCCACGCCTCCCTCGTCCACGCCTCCCTCGTCCACGCCGGCCGCGCCCATGTCGGCGGTTACACCGGCCCCCACACCGCGCCCCGCATTCGAGGTGGACGTGGATCCTCCGGCTGTGGCGCGGGGGGAGACCATCCTCGTGCGCGTCACCGGCGCCTCCGCCGGGACCGTGCGCGCGGGCGGGCGGACGCTCCCGCTCTTCCCGGCGTCGAGCGGCGCATGGGCGGTGGTGGGCGTCGACCTGTACGCGCCCCTCGGGATGGCGGGACTGACGGTGACGGCGCACGACCCGCAGGGGAACATCACCGGGACTGTCACCGTGCCGTACACCGTCCTCGACCCGCAGCGCCCGGCCGACTACCTCGAGGTGACGGACGAGACCGCGGCGATCCTCACGCCGGAGGCCGCCGCGCAGGAGACCCGGCTGCGCGCGGTGCAGTTCGCGACGCCGGACCCGGCGCCCCGATGGCGCACGGCCTTTCGGTATCCGCTCCTGGCGTTCGAGGTGTCGACGCAGTTCGGATCAGGACGCTCGATCAACGGCGGCCCGGTCGGCGACTTTCACACCGGAGAGGATCTCGCCGCGGACGAGGGCACTCCGGTGACTGCCGCTGCCCCCGGCCGCGTAGCCTGGGCCGGGGCGATGCCGATCCGCGGGAACTCGGTAATCATCGATCATGGTGGCGGCGTGATGACCGGCTACCACCACCTGCACGACATTACCGTGGCCGCCGGCCAGGTGATCGAGGGGGGCGCGCTCGTCGGGCACGTGGGGACCACGGGCTTCTCCACGGGGCCTCACCTGCACTGGGAGCTGACGATCTACGGCGTGAACGTGGACCCGGAGACGTGGGTCACGCGCCCCTTCCCCCGGTGAGGCGCGCGGAACAGCACCGCTAGCGCGGCGCGCGGGCGACCAGGCAACGCCACTCCGCCTCGCCTTCGACGCGATCCGGGACGAGGCCCGCCGCGCGTGCCGCCACGCTCACCTCGTCCGCGTCGCGTGCGATGAAGCCGCTGAGGATCACGGTGCCGCCGGGACGGATCGCCGCAGCGAACGCGGGCAGCAGGGCGATGTTCACCGTGGAGGAGATGTTCGCGATCAGCAGATCGCAGCACGCGCGCGGCGGGCGGTCCGGCCACGGCCACCCGTACTCCACCGCGACGGGGAGCGGCATGCCGAGCACCGGCGCGCCCGGCAGCGACCCCGCCGCGAAGACGATGCGGTCCGCCACGCCGTTGAGCCGCGCGTTCTCCGCCGCGATCGCCACGGTGTCGGCATCGTTGTCGATCGCGCGCACTTCGCGCGCGCCGAGGAGCGCCGATGCGATCGCGAGGATCCCCGATCCCGCGCCGATATCCAGCACGTCCGGCGCGCCGCGCTGCTCCGCCTCGATCGCCTCCAGGCACAGGCGCGTCGTTTCGTGCTGGCCCGTGCCGAAGGCGGTGCCGGGATCAAGCTCCACCACGACCTCACCGGGCTGCGGGGTGTACGGCTCCCACGAGGGACGAACGACCAGCCGCGTCCCGATGTGCTGAACGTGGTAGAAGCGCTTCCACTCCTCCGACCAGAGGCGCGGCCCCACCTCGGCAAAGCGCAGCGGTGGGAGTGGGCCGGCGAGGTCGAGCGCGTTCAGGCGGCGGCGCAGCGTCCGGCGCGCCGCTCCCGGCGCCAGCGAAGGGAACGTGGCACTCACCAGCGATGGCGCGTCGAGCTCCTCGTACTGGAAGTCGGCGGCGTCCGAGACGAGGATCGCGGGCTCGATCGCGACGCCCTCGGCCCCCGCCTCGCGCAGCGCATCGGCGACGGCGTCCACGTCCGCGGGCGCGACGCGCACGGTGACCTCGATCCAGCGCTGATCGTCCGGCGACACGGGCGGCGGGCCGCTACGAGAAGACGTCGCGGATGCGACCGAAGAAGGAGGACTCCTCCTCGGGCACCTCGGGTGTGCCGAGCGACTCCGCCAGGCGGCGCATCAGTTCCTTCTGCTCCGCCGAGAGCCTGTCCGGGACGACCACGAAGGTGCGGACCAGCAGGTCGCCGCGCCCGCCGCCACGGAGGTAGGGAACGCCACGGCCCTTGATCACGTGCACCTCGCCGGGCTGCACGCCGCCCTTCAACTTCAGCTCTTCCGTGTCCCCCTCGAGCGTGGGGATGCTGACGTCGATGCCGAGCGCGGCCTGCGCGACGTTGAGCGGCAGGTCGTAGACCAGGTTCTGGTCCACGCGCTTGAAGACCTCGTGGTCGTGGACGGCGATCTCCACGTACAGGTTGCCCGCAGGCCCGCCGTGCGACCCGGCGTCGCCTTCGCCGACGATGCGGATCTGCGCGCCCTCGTCCACCCCGGCGGGGATGCGCACGGTGCGCTTCACGCGCGCGCGCTTCGCGCCCATACCCCGGCAGGCGGGGCATGGGTTGGTGACGATCTGCCCCTCGCCTCGACAGCGGTTGCACGCGGTGACGTTGACGAACTGCCCGAAGAGCGACTGCTGCACGCGCCGCAGCTCGCCCGCGCCGTTGCACTCCGGGCACGTGTCGCGAGGCGCGCCGTTCGCCTGGCCCGTCGCCTTGCAGTCGTTGCAGCGCTCGGTGCGCTGGTAGACGATCTCCTTCTCGACGCCGAAGACGGCCTCCTCCAGCGTCAGCTCCAGGGTGGCGCGCAGGTCGGAGCCCTGCTGCGGGCCCGCGCGCCGGGTAGCCGTCCCGCGGAAGAAGGCGTCGAAGATGTCGCCGAACCCACCGAAGCCCTCGTGGCCCTGGAAGCCCTGCGCGCCGCCGTTCACGCCGCTCATGCCGAAGCGATCGTACTTCGCACGCTTGTCCGGGTCGGACAGCACCTCGTACGCGGCGTTCACCTGCTTGAAGCGGGACTCCGCCTCGGGCGCCTTGTTCCGGTCGGGGTGGAACTCCATCGCGAGCTTCCGGAACGCACGCTTGATCTCATCCGCCGAGGCTTCGCGCCCGACGCCGAGTACGCCGTAGAGGTCGGTTTCCGTGGTCATAGGCATTCCATTGTACCGATCGCACCGCCGAAGGCACCCCGGGAACCCCGGGGGGCGTCGCGCTACCCCTCGACGCCCGCGATCGCCGGCTCGGGCGCGGCTGGCTCCGCCTCGATGATGCGCTTGAGGGCCAGGCCCACCACGAGTGCCCCGGTCATGCTCGCGAGGAGGCTCGGCAGGCGGTGAAGAGCGAAGTACGGAACCTCACCGGCGTTAGACGGCGGCAGGAGATAGACCTGGGGCCAGAGAAGACTCGACGACAGTGACGGAGCCGGCCAGGGCACCGAAGACCAGCTGCCCGATCGTGACCACCCGTCGCCAGGCGACCGCGAGCGCGCCCTGGCCAGCCGCTCCCAGAATTTGAGCCTGCGCCCCCCCCCCGATAACCCACGCAAAGAGCGTTGGCATCGACACAACCCCGGCCGTGCCGAGCCACGGGATTGCTGCTCGCATTTGTCTTACCGAGAGACTCACCGCCAGCACACCGATCAAGAGAACGACGGGCACCGCCGCCGCAAGGAGGAGGAGCATTGCTTTCGCCCCGGCGCGTAACGATGCGATGACCCAGGAGCGAATCGATAGCCGCATGCCGATCCATCGGAGCAAGCCCGCCTCGACGAACTGCTGGCCCTGACTGAGGATGTTCACGACGAGCCCGCCCAGCACCCACCACAGCACAAAGAAGCGCGGGAGGCGGCGTGCGTGCTGCATCGACCACCTCCCGCGCTGTGTGAGTGCCCTTCGAGGCCCCGACTACACCTCGCGGAACTCGCCCTCGATCGGCTCGCCTTCACCCGCGTTGGCGTCGCCGCCGACGGGCTGCGCACCGCCGCCGCCACCGGGGGCGTTCGCGGCCTGCTGCGCGCCGTACACGGCCGCGCCGACCTCCTGCATCGCCTTCGACAGGGCCTCGAGCTTCGCGGTGATCGCCGCGTTGTCGGTGCCCTTCAGCGCCTCGCGGACCTCGGCGACTGCTTCGTTCACGGTCTTCTTGTGGTCCTCCGAGATCACCTCGGCGTTGTCCGTGAGCATCTTCTCGGCGGAGTAGGCGAGGCTCTCCGCCTGGTTGCGCGTCTCCACCGCCGCACGCTTCTCGGCGTCCTCGGCGGCGTGGGCCTCGCCCTCCTTGCGGAGGCGCTCCACCTCGGCGTCCGTCAGGCCGCTCGCGGACTGGATCGTGACGTGCTGCTGCTTGCCCGTCGCCTTGTCGGACGCCGACACCTTCACGATGCCGTTGGCGTCGATATCGAACGACACCTCGACCTGCGGGATGCCGCGCGGCGCCGGGAGCAGGCCGTCCAGGATGAAGCGCGCCAGCGACTTGTTGTCGGCGGCCATCGACCGCTCGCCCTGCAGCACGTGGATCTCCACGGACGGCTGGTTGTCCGAGGCGGTGGAGAACGTCTGCGACGCGCTCGTCGGGATCGTCGTGTTGCGCTCGATCAGCGGCGTCATCACGCCGCCGAGCGTCTCGATGCCCAGCGTCAGCGGGGTGACGTCCAGCAGCAGGACGTCCTTCACCTCGCCCTTCAGCACGCCCGCCTGCACGGCGGCGCCGATGGCGACGACCTCGTCCGGGTTCACGCCGCGGTGCGGCTCCTTGCCGAAGAACTCCTGCACCTTCGCCTGCACCAGCGGCATGCGCGTCATGCCGCCCACGAGCACCACCTCGTCGATGTCGCTCGGGGAGACGTTCGCGTCCTTCAGCGCCTGGCGCACCGGCTCGATCGAGCGGTCCACGAGGTCGCCGACGAGCTGCTCGAACCTCGATCGCGTGAGGTTCAGCACCATGTGCTTCGGCCCGGAGGCGTCCGCGGTGATGAACGGCAGGTTGATCTCCGTCTGCTGGGCGGAGGAGAGCTCGATCTTCGCGCGCTCCGCGGCCTCCTTCAGGCGCTGCAGCGCGCTCCGATCCTGCGATAGGTCCACGCCCTGATCGCGCTTGAACTCCCCGACCAGGAAGTCGATCAGCACGTTGTCGAAGTCGTCGCCGCCGAGGAAGGTGTCGCCGTTGGTGGCCTTCACCTGGAACGTGCCGTCGCCGATCTCCAGCACGGAGATGTCGAACGTGCCGCCGCCCAGGTCGTAGACCGCGATCAGCTCCTCGGCCTTGGAGTCCAGGCCGTAGGCGAGCGACGCCGCCGTCGGCTCGTTGATGATGCGCAGCACCTCCAGCCCCGCGATGCGGCCCGCGTCACGCGTGGCCTGTCGCTGGGCGTCGTTGAAGTACGCCGGGACCGTGATCACGGCCTCGTTCACGGCCTCGCCCAGGTACGCCTCGGCATCAGCCTTCAGCTTCTGCAGCACCATGGCGCTGATCTCGGGGGCACTGTACGTGCGGTCCGCCATCTGGATGCCGGCGTCGCCGTTGTCGCGCTTCACGATCGAGAAGCCGGCGACGCGCTTCAGGCGCTGCACCTCTTCGTCCTCGAACTTGCGGCCCATGAGCCGCTTGGCCGAGTAGACGGTGTTCTGCGGGTTGGTCACCGCCTGCCGCTTCGCCACGGTGCCGACCAGGCGCTCGCCGTCCTTCGCGATCGCGACGACCGAGGGGGTGGTCCGGCCGCCCTCGGCGTTCGGGATCACGCGCGGCTCGCCGCCCTCCATGACCGCGACGCAGGAGTTCGTCGTTCCCAGGTCGATGCCGATTACCTTCGCCACTTGGCCCTCTTCTCCTGCCGCCCCGGTCGCACCGGGCGGCGCTGTGTCAGTTCATTCCCCCACCGTCGCCCCCGCAGCCCTCGAGCGCGGGAGGATCGAGCCGGCTACTCCGCCGGAGGCGACTCGGCGGCGGGGGCGGGCTCGCCGTCGCCCACCAGCACCATCGCCGCGCGCAACACCCGGTCGTTCAGCTGGTAGCCGCGTCGCAGCACCCGGACGACCATGCCGCTGGGGCCGGGCGCGCTGCCAACGGCCTCGTGCTTCGTCGGGTCGAAGGCCTGGTGGAGGGCGTGGATCTCCGTCACCCCGGCCGATTCCAGGACGCTGCGGAACTTCGACATCACCAGCTTCACGCCCTCCACCCAGGGGTGATCGCGGATGTCGTCGTGCGCGGACTCCACAGCCCGTTCCAGGTCATCCAGCACAGGCAGGAAGTTCAGCACGCTGGCGGTCAACTGGTACCGACCGAACTCGGCGCGCTCCTCCTGCGCCCGGCGCTGCAGGTTCTGGTAGTCCGCCACGGCACGCAGGTGCTGCGTGCGCGCCTGCTCCAGCTCGGCGCGCAGCGACTCCACGGTGTCCGCGGGGGGCGTCCCGTCCGCGGGCGACTCATCCTCCGGTGCGACGGAGTCGCTCCGTTCCTCGGTCATCGGGTCTCCTCAATCAGGACGCCCGGCTGCCCCTCGCCATGAGGTGGCCGGGTCCAGTGGCGTAGGTCGCCTACGCCTGTCGTACCTCGTGCAGGAGGTGGCTCATCAGCCGGGCGACGTAGCGCACTCGGGGGATCGTGCGGTGATACGGCATCCGCGTGGGGCCGATGACCGCGACCGTCCCGATAGTGTCCTGGTCGCCGTAGCGCGAGAGCACGACGCTCCATTCCAGCATCGAATCATCACCGTGCTCGTGGCCGATCACGACCTGCGTCGATCCGATCTGGCCGTCGATCGCGTGCTCCAGGACCCGGCGTACGCGGTAGGCCTCCAGGGTGGCCACGGCCTCCAGCATGCGATCCACGTCCAGGAACTCCGGCTGCCGCAGCACCGCGTTCAGCCCGTCCAGGAAAGTCTCCTCGGCGATCCGCTGCTCGTCGATCAGATCGGCGATCGCGCGCACCGTGGCCACCTCGTCCGGGTCCGCGAGCTCCGCGGCGACCGCACGCGCCCGTCGCGCGTCCGCACCCTCGATGCGCGCGTTCAGGCGCACCGCGCGCTCCGTAAGCTCGGCCTGCGGGGTGGACGACTGGAGCGGGAGCATCCGCTGCCGCACGCGCCCGTCGTCCATGACCGCCACCAGCAGCGCCGTGTCGTGGTTCAGCTCCACGAGCTGGGCGTGCCGCAGCCGGCTGGACGCCGCTCGCGGCCGGGTCACCACGGCTGCGTTCCCCACGGTCCGCGCGAGGATGGTGGCGGAGAGGCTGAGCCACTCGTCCAGCCCGCCCATGACCTGGTGGAGCTGGTGCTCGATCGTCCGCTGTTCCTGGGGCTGGACCGGCTCCTCGGACATCAGCACCTCGACGAAGGTGCGGTAGCCCAGGTCGGAGGGGACGCGCCCGGCCGAGGTGTACGGCTGCGTGATGTACCCGTCCTCCTCCAGCCGCGCGAGCTCGTTGCGGATCGTGGCCGTGGAGATGTCCAGGTGGTGGCGCGCGACGATGGCGCGCGAGCTTACGGGCTCCGCGGTGCTGATGTATTCGTTGACGACCATCCCCAGGATCGCGGCACGACGCTCGGTGAGCACCCCGCACCTCCACCTGTTAGCACTCTCGCGATGAGAGTGCTAATGCCCTCGAATTGTATTCAGAACCACCCCGGCGGGTCAATCCAGATTCGCCCCCGGCAGCGCGGAGGAGGCGGGCGGACGCGGGATGAGGGCCCCGGGTGCGCTGATGGGCCGCCGCCTATACTGCAGGGACCGCAGCAGACTGCGGTGGCAAACGGCAGCCCGCCCCCGGGGGCCGGAACGCTGTCCCCTGCCGCCACCCCGAGGAGACCCCGACTGACCGAGGCGCCCCGACCACCGGCCCGCCATGCGCTCCGCCGCGCGACCCCTTCGACCTCCTCCGAAACCCTCGCCGCCGGGAGCGCCCGGGAAGGCACGGACGGCGCGGACGGCGGGGCGCCGGATCGCAACGCCTTCTCCGACCTGTACGAGGCCCACGCGCCTCGCGTGTACCGTTACCTGCTCTCGCGGACATCCAACCCCAGCGACGCCGAGGAGCTGACCTCCCGGACTTTCCTGCGCGCCCTCGCCGGGCTGGACCAGTACCGCGGGCGCGGGGCGGGGTTCCCGGCGTGGCTGATGAGCATCGCCCACAACCTGCTGGTCAACTGGTACCGCGACCGTGGCCGGCGCCCACCCACGGAGGCGCTGGACGCCGCGCTGCAGATTCCCTCCGCCACGCCCGGCCCGGAATCCAGCCTGGAGCAGAACGAGCGCATCGCGAGGGTGCGTGCGGCGGTGAGCGCGCTGGCGCCCGACCGGCAGCAGCTGATCGCGCTGAAGTACGTGGACGGACGCTCGAACGCGGAGATTGGCCGTATCATGGCCCGAACCGAGGGTGCCGTGAAGGCACTCCACCACCGCACCCTGCGCGAGCTCCAGCGGCTGCTGGGAGACGAAGAGCGCGGCGCGGCGCCACGCGAAGGGAGTCGCCGATGACCCTCGGTGCCCGGATCACCGGGGTCGGCCTCTACGTCCCCGAGCGCGTCCTGACCAACGCGGACCTGGAGAAGATGGTCGACACGTCCGACGAGTGGATCGTGGGGCGCACCGGCATCCGCGAGCGCCGCATCGCCGCGCCGGACGAGACCTCCAGCTCGCTGGGCGCCCGCGCCGGCCTCGCCGCGATCGAGTCGGCCCAGATCGACCCGGCCAGCATCGATCTGGTGATCGCGGGCACGTGCACCCCGGACGGCATGTTCCCCGCCGCCGCCACGCGCATCCAGCACGCCGTGGGCGCAGCGCACGCCGGGGCGTTCGATGTGAACGCGGCATGCAACGGCTTCATGTCCGCCCTCAGCACCGCCGCCCAGTTCATCGTCGCCGGCTCCGCGGAGCGGGCCCTCGTCGTGGGGACGGAGACGCTCTCCCGCATCGTCGACTGGAACGACCGCTCCACCTGCGTGCTCTTCGGCGACGGCGCCGGCGCCGTGGTGGTGGAGCGATCCGCCGAGGGCGAGCCGGGGCGCATCGAGGCGATGCTGCTGCGCTCGGACGGGTCGCAGGCGAGCCTGCTCTGGGCGAACGGCCCCTGCACCCCGCTCACGGACGGCCTCCGCCAGGAGGCGCACATCGTGATGGCCGGCAGCGCCGTGTTCCGCAGCGCGGTGAACGCGCTCGTGGAGACCTCCTGCGAGGCGCTGGCGCGGGCCGGGCTGACCGTGGACGACATCGCGCTCTGCATCCCCCACCAGGCGAACCGGCGGATCATCACGGCCATGGCCGAGCGCGTGGGCCTGCCCATGGAGCGCGTGTACGTGAACGTGGAGCGCTACGGCAACACCTCCAGCGCGACGATCCCGATCGCCCTCGCGGAGGCCGAGGCGGAGGGGCGCCTGCAGCCTGGCGACCGCGTCCTGCTCGCCGCCTTCGGCGGGGGGCTGTCGTGGAGCGCGATGGTGCTGGAGTGGGCCGGCGTGCGCGCCTCGCGTGCGGCGACCACCCTCGCGACGGCGGCGCGCGCCTGACGCCCCGCCGCCTGCTGGCCGCAGCCGCACGCCCTCGATAGGATCACTCGGTAGATCATCGGTACCGGCTCATTCCCACCGCCTCGGAGGTCGCATGGACATCACCTGGCTCGGCCATGCCGCGACGCGCATCCGGACGCGGGCGGCTGCCGTGGTCATGGATCCGTACGACCGGTCCGTGGGCGGCACGATGGGGCGCCCCGATGCCCACATCATCACCATCAGCCACCAGGACCCGATGCGGAACGGCGTCTCCGGCGTTGCCCCCTCTGACGGCCCGCCGATGGTGCTGGACGGGCCCGGCGAGTACGAGATCCGCAGCGTGCTGATCGAGTCCGTGCGCGCCAGCCTGCGCGGAGCGGAGGGCGTCCCCGCCGAGTCCCTGCGCAGCGTGCTCTGGCACTTCGAGGCGGAGGACCTGCGCGTGGCGCACCTCGGGGGGCTCGGGACGCAGCCAACGCCGGCGCAGATGGACCTGCTCTCGGACGTCGACATTGTGATCGTGCCGATCGGCCTCGCCGACACGCTGGCCCCGGTGGACGCCGCGAAGGCGATCCGCGCGCTGGAGCCGACGATCACGATCCCCGTGGGCTATGACCCCACCGGCGACGGCGCAGAGCTCAGGGCCTTCGCCGAGGCGCTCGCGCTCAAGCCCGAGGATCCCGTGTCGCGGTTCACCATCGCCCGGCGCAGCACCAGCGAGGAGCGCCGCCTCGTGATCCTCGAGGCACGCGCCTAGCCCCCGAACCGCACGCACGTCGCGCACGAAAGAGCCGCCCTCGGGCGGCTCTTCTGTGCTCGGCGGATGGCCAGAGGCGGAGGGGTTACGGGAGGTACTGCATCGGATCCTGCACCACGCCGTTGCGGTGCAGCTCGAAGTGCAGGTGCGGGCCGGTGGAGTTGCCGGTGGTGCCGCTGGAGCCGATGCGCTGTCCGGCGGCGACGCGATCACCCTTCTTCACGGTGAAGCCGGAGAGGTGCGCGTACATCGTCTCGTAGCCGGATCCGTTGTCGATGATGATGTGGTAGCCGTACGAGCAGCACGGGTTGCCGCCGACGAACGACACAGTCCCCGCGGAGGCGGCGACGATCGGGGTGCCCGTCGGGATCGCGACGTCGATGCCCAGGGGGTGCGCCGGGCCGAACGGCGAGGTCAGCAGGCCGCGCACCGGCCATGCCCAGCCCCCGCCCACGGTGGCGGCCGGCGCCGCGGGCACCGCCGCGACAACTGCCGCGGGCTGGCGGGGCGGCGCGATCGCGGGGGCGATGTCGACCTTGCGCCCGCCCGGCACGAGGATCTGCGATCCCTCGCGCAGCCGGTTCGGGTCGCCCTGCAGGCCATTGGCGGGGAACTCGATGATGTCCTGGGCGTTCGCATCGTAGCGGTCGGCGATCTCGGAGACGGTCTCGCCCAGGCGCACGGAGTGGATGATGCCCTCAACGCTCGGCACCTGCAGGGTCTGGCCCACGGTGAGGGAGTTGGCATTGGTCACGTCGGCGTTGTTCCACGTGACGTAGGTGGAGCGGATCCCGAAGCGGCTGGCGACCCCGGAGACCGTGTCGCCGCTCTGCACCTTGTATTCGAAGAACACCGGCACCTTGTCGGACTGCACGGCCGACGCCGCGCGGACCACCTCGTTGCCGTCGCCGGGCTGGCCCTCGCGCGTCACCGCCTGCGCGGAGGGCGCCGTGGTGTCGCCGCCAGCGGGCGGCGCCGCGATCAGCGTCAGCGGCACGGCGCGAGCGACGAGGGCATCGGAGGTGGCGGGGGCGGCGACGGCGGCGAGGCCGGGGAGCGAGAGGTGGCTTGCCTGCAGCGTGGGTGTGGCGGTGACCCCGGCGACCCGGACGGGGAAGAAGCCCAGTCCCAGCACGGTGAAAAGGATCGCGGATACGAAGCCAAACTGCGCCAGCGGTCGGCGCAGCGCTGTCCGATTGGAGGGGGCGGTGGGGTGGATCCTCGCGCGGAGCAGGCGCCGGCTACGGCGCGCCTTCGGCGCGGGGGCGATCGTTCCCTGGATGAGCGGCTCCACTACGACGCGCATTCCCACCGAGGTGGTCCTGCGCGCTCCTCCCTGCACACCCCGCGGCGCGCATGCTCCGTTTCCAGAGACGCGGCTGGCTGGGAACCGCCGCGTGCCCGGCCGATTGATCGGCCCCACCCGTGAGCTCGCGTTTGTGCGCGCTCTCACAACCAACCGGACCCGCGTAGGCTACCACCACCTATGCGGCACTTGGCAAGCCCCCCGTCGCACATCCGTGCGACCCTGTGGCCCTCATGTCCACCCGATTGCAACGAAGAGGGGGTGCCCTGCGGCACCCCCCTCTATGCGATCTCAATGTGATCTCGCCGGGTGTTTGCTCCCCGATCCGCTGCGTCGCGGGCACGCCTCGTGCCCACTTCCACGCAACGTCGGGCTAGATCACGTCCGTCTTCAGGGTCGCCAGGAACTCCGCGTTCGTGGGCGTCTTCGCCAGGCGGTCGATGATGCGCTCGGCGGCGTCGGAGGAATCCTCCTCCAGCATGGAGGCCATGCGGCGGAGCAGCCAGACCTGGCGCAGCTCGTCCGTGTCGAAGAGCAGGTCCTCGCGACGGGTCGACGATCCGAGGACGTCGATGGCGGGGAAGACGCGCTTCTCGGCCAGGCGGCGGGTGAGCCGGAGCTCCATGTTCCCGGTGCCTTTGAACTCCTCGAAGATCACGTCGTCCATGCGCGAGCCGGTCTCCACCAGGCAGGTCGCGATGATGGTCAGGCTCCCGCCCTCCTCGGTGTTCCGCGCGGCGCCGAAGAAGCGCTTGGGCGGGTACAGGGCGATCGGGTCCATGCCGCCGGAGAGCGTGCGACCGCTCGTCGGCATGGCTGTGTTGTATGCGCGAGCCAGCCGAGTGATCGAGTCCATCAGGATGACGACGTCCGTGCCGCCCTCCACCAGGCGCTTGGCGCGCTCCAGGGCCGCCTCTGCCACGCGGGTGTGGTCCTCCACCGGCTCGTCGAAGGTGCTGGCGATCACCTCGCCGCGCACGGACCGGCGCATGTCGGTGACTTCCTCGGGGCGCTCACCGATGAGGAGCACCATCAGGTGCGCCTCGGGGTGGTTCTGGACGATGCCGTGGGCGATGGACTTCAGCAGCATCGTCTTGCCGGCCTTCGGCGGGGAGACGATGAGGCCGCGCTGCCCGGCGCCGACCGGCGAGAAGAGGTCCACCATGCGCTGGCCCACCTCGTGCTGCGCCGTTTCCAGGCGGAGCATGCGGTTGGGGAAGATCGGCGTCAGGCTGTCGAAGTCCGGGCGGCGCTTGGCCTCTTCCGGGTCGATGCCGTTGACGGCGTCCACGCGGAGCAGGCCGTAGTACTTCTCGGAGGACTTGGGCTGGCGCACCTGCCCGGTGACGTAGTCGCCGGAGCGGAGGCCGAAGCGGCGGATCTGCGACTGGGAGACGTAGACGTCGTTCGGGCCGGGGAGCAGGCGCTCGCCGCGCATGAACCCGAACCCGTCGTCGACGATGTTGAGGATGCCGCCGGAGAAGATGGTGCCGTTGCGCTCGGCCTGGGCCTCGAGGATGCGGAAGATCAGCTCGTTCTTCGCATAGGAGGCCGCGTTCTCGATCTCGAACTCTTCCTCCGCCATGTCGATGAGGTCGTCACGCGAGCGCTCTTCGAGGTCGGAGATGTTAAGGACGGGAACGGTGGGGTCGATATCAGGCATCGCCTCAAGGGAGATGTCGGCCTGAGGCGCTCGACCCATGCCGCCGCCGCTGGAGCGGGGCCGCCCGCGGCCACCACCCGGGCGCCGACCTCGCGGTCGATTCGCGGCATCAGCGGACGCCAAGTCGCGTCCACGCGGAGAACTCGTCATATGTGTGCCTGGTCTTGAAATGCGACGCCCTGCGCGCTGAGGATTCGCGACGGACGATTGAGGAGCAGCCACGATCGTGGTGCTGACCTCCATGCTAACGAATCCCCCCACCTCCCGGCAAGTGGGACCTGTCAGGAGTTCCCCTGATCAGTGGGGGGCGGCCCCGGCGCTACACGGGTGAGTACTTCTGGGCGTCGCGCAGGAAGATCTCGATGCCTTTGTCCGTGAGCGGGTGCTGCATCATCTGAAACAGCACCGCGGAGGGGATGGTGGCCACGTGCGCCCCGGCCAGGGCGCACTCCGTAACGTCGCGGGCGCCTCGAATGCTGGCGGCCAGCACCTGCGTGGGGAGGTGGAAGGCGTCGAAGATGCGCACGGACTCGCGGATCACGGCCATGCCGTCCTGCCCGGCGTCGTTGATCCGCCCGACGAAGGGAGAGACGTAGGCGGCGCCGGCCTTCGCGGCGAGCAGGGCCTGGTTCGGCGAGAAGATCAGGGTGCAGTTCACCCGGATGCCCTCCTGCGCCAACTGGCGGATCGCCTGCAGCCCGACCTCGCCCATCGGGACCTTCACGACCACGTTCTCGTGCCAGGCCGCCACCCGGCGCGCCTCGGCCAGCAGCGGCTCGAGGTCGCTGGAGATGCACTCGGCGGAGATCGGGCCGTCCACCACGGAGGCGATCTCCAGCACGCGGTCGCGGTACTGGACTCCCTCCTTCGCCAGGAGCGAGGGGTTCGTGGTCACGCCATCCACCACGCCCAGCGCAGCCCCGCGCCGGATCTCGTCGATGTTGGCGGTGTCCATGAAGATGCGCATCGTGCTTCTCCGCTTCTCGCCCGGCGGGGCCGCTCCTCTAGAACGGCTTGAATACGGGCAGCCACACCATGAACGGGATGGTGAGGGCGATCATGGTACTGAAAACCAGGGGCACGTTGTCCGCCATGGCGTCCCGGAGCTCCTCCGTGACCTCGCCCTGCTTCTCCGCGGCCAGGGCGAGGTAGCGCACGCGGCGCAGACCCACGCCCATGAGCGGGATGAAGATGAAGAGGTCGACCATGGTCAGCACCTGGAGCGCCACCAGCCACCCCGTGAGGATCACGTTGACGCCGGTCGCCGTGGCCCACGCGTAGCCGGTGAAGAGCATGGCGATCGTCCCCGGCAGCAGGAGGAGCGTTTCGTTGCGGTGCGCCTCGTCCAGGAGCATCGCGCGGCGCTGGACCTGATCCGAGGCCCACGCCCGCCAGATGGGCACCAGCGTGCCGCCGACGCCGGCCATCATCAGGCACATCGCGAGCAGGTGGAGCAGCCGCCAGAACGTCATCGTTTGATGCGCGCGAAGGCGGGGATACCCCGCCCGCGCTCCGAGAGGTCGCGAGGCGCTTCGGCCACCAGGCGCTGGCGCACGTGCGCGACGTGCACTAGGACGCGCTCGTCGCGGCTGGCGCTCCGGCAGCCCCGGCCGCCAGGCGCTGCTCGGCGCGGGCGCATGCGGCGCCCACGAACGCCCGGAACAGCGGGTTCGGGCGGTTGGGCCGGCTGGTGAATTCCGGGTGGAACTGCGCGCCCACCATGAACGGGTGGTCCGGGAGCTCCACCACCTCCACCAGGCCGCTCTCCGCGTCGCGCCCGGCGACGATCAGGCCGGCCCGTTCCAGCTGTGGCAGCAGGGCGTTGTTCACCTCGTACCGGTGGCGGTGGCGCTCCCGCGCGACGGGGGTGCCGTAGGCGCTGGCCGCCCTCGTGCCCGGGACGAGCATGCAGTCGTAGCCGCCGAGGCGCATGGTGCCGCCCAGCTCGTGCACCTGCTGCTGCTCTGAGAGGAGCGAGATCACCGGGAACGGCGTCTTCGGGTCGGCCTCGGTGGTGTTCGCGCTCGGCAGCCCGGCGACGTTGCGCGCGAACTCCACGACGAGCATCTGCAGCCCCAGGCAGTCGCCGAGGTACGGGATGCCGCCCTCGCGGGCGTACCGCACGGCCTGGATCTTGCCCTCCAGGCCGCGGTCCCCGAAGCCCGGGCAGAGCATCACCCCGTCCACGTCGCCGATCACGTGCTCGGGGTCGTTGGTCTCCAGGTCCTCGGCGTGGATCCAGCGCAGGTCCAGCGCGGCATCGTGGTGGACGCCGGCGTGCACCAGCGCCTCCTTGATCGACAGGTAGGCGTCGTGGAGCTCGACGTACTTGCCCACGATGCCGATGCGTGCCGATCGCTTGGGCGCCTGCAGCCGCTCCACGAACCGCGTCCACTCGTCCAGATCCGGGCTGGCGTCGCCCAGCGAGAGCGCCTGCGTGACGATGGCGCCCAGCCCAGAGCGTTCGAGGATCAGCGGCACCTCGTAGATCGAGTCGGCGGTCTGCAGCGGGATCACGGCCTCACGCTGGACGTTGCAGAACAGCGCGATCTTCTCGCGCAGGGATTCCGGCACGGGGAAGTCGGATCGGGCGACGATCACGTCGGGCTGGATGCCGAAGGTGCGCAGCTCCCGGACGGAGTGCTGCGTTGGCTTGGTCTTGAGCTCGTGGGTCGCACCGATGTACGGGAGCAGCGTGACGTGGATGGAGAGCGTCTCGTCCCGCGGGGACGAGTAGCGCATCTGGCTGATGGCCTCCAGGAACGGCTGGCTCTCGATGTCGCCCACGGTGCCGCCGACCTCGACCACGACGACGTCGGCCTTCAGCGCCGTGCCGGCCATGCGGATGCGGCGCTTGATCTCGTTGGTGACGTGCGGGATCGCCTGGATCGTGCCGCCGAGGTAGTCGCCCCGGCGCTCCTTGCGGATCACTTCTTCGTAGATCTGCCCGGACGAAGAGGAGTTCCCGCTGGTCAGGTCGACATCGATGAAGCGCTCGTAGTGGCCCAGGTCGAGATCGGTCTCGGCGCCGTCGTCGGTGACGAAGACCTCGCCGTGCTGGTAGGGCGACATGGTCCCGGGGTCGACGTTGATGTAGGGGTCCAGCTTCAGGATGGACACCTGCAGTCCGCGGGCCTTCAGGATGCGGCCGAGGGACGCGGTGACGATGCCCTTCCCCACGGAAGAAACCACGCCGCCGGTCACGAATACGTAGCTGGTCATGGTGCTCGTCTTGGGGAGACGCCCGGTTTGTCTCATCTTACGGACGGGGTCGAGGCATGTCGAACGGGTCGCTCGCCCGGCCGGCCCGGGGCGCTGCGAGGGGCGGGGTCGCGTCTTCGACACGCCGCGCAATTGCCACCCCGGGCGGCGCGTGTAGTCTTGATCGCCACGCACGATCGAGATGGAAACGGTGCCGCCTTGCCCAACGAACCTGAGATCTGGACGCTCCCGAACGGGCTGCGACTGGTGACGACGGCGATCCCCAGCGCGCAGTCCGCCGCCGTCTCCTTCCTCGTGCGCGTCGGGTCGCGCGACGAGCTTCCGCGGACAAACGGCCTGTCGCACTACATCGAGCACATGCTGTTCAAGGGCACCGAGCGCCGCCCCACCGCCCCCGAGATCTCCGAGGCGATCGAGGGGGCCGGGGGCGCCCTCAACGCCTTCACCACCAAGGAGATGACCTGCTACTGGAACAACCTGCCCTACGAGCGGGTGGAGACGGGGATCGAGGTCCTGGCCGACATGCTCCAGCACTCGCTGCTGGCGCCCGAGGAGATCGAGCGCGAGCGGACGGTGGTGCAACAGGAGATCCGGCGGTCGCACGATTCGCCGGGATCGTACGTGGGCGAACTGCTCTCCACCGCGTCGTTCGGCGACCAGCCGGTGGGCTGGCCCATCGCGGGGTCGATCGAGACGGTGCAGGAGATGCGGCGCGCGGACTTCGTGGAGCACATCGCCGGGTTCTACGGCGCGGAGAACGCCGTGCTGTCGGTGGCCGGGAACATCGAGCCGGAGCGCGTGCACGCGCTCGTGGAGCGCGAGTTCGGGACGCTGATGACGGGCAGCGCCGTGGCCTTCGCGGCGGCGAGCGAGGCGCGCCCCCCCGAGTACGTGCTGATCGAGGCGCGCGAGATCGAGCAGACGAACCTGGCGCTGTCCGCGCCCGGTCTGGGCCGCCACGATCCGGATCGCTACGCGCTGGACATCATGAACACCGCGCTGGGCCGGGGCATGTCCTCACGCCTGTTCAAGGAGGTACGTGAGCGCCGGGGGCTGGCGTACTCCGTCTCCTCCGGCTCCTCGCGCTACCTGGACATCGGCAGCGTGTCGGTGAGCGCGGGGGTGACGCGCGAGCACCAGGAGGAGGCGCTGCAGGTGATCCTCGCCGAGCTCCAGCGCCTGGTCGACGAGCCGATGCCCGCCGAGGAGCTGCAGCGCACGCAGGACTACGCCGCCGGGTCGTTCCGGCTCTCGCTGGAGACGCCGATGTCGCTGGGGCAGCGGCGGGGGACGCAGCTGCTGATGGACGGGGCGATCGAGCCCCCGGACGTCACGGTGCAACGGCTGCGCGCCGTCACGGCGGCGGACGTCCAGCGCGTCGCCCGCCGAGTGTTCGGCGGGCGACGGTATTCGCTGGCGGTGGTCGGCCCCTCGGCGAACGCCGACCGGCTGGACGCGATCCTGGCGGGCTAGCCTGCCGGTTGCGCGCCCCGGCGCGCATCATCGCGCGCGTCCAGGATGTGCATCTCCCAAGGCGTGCCCAGCGCCGGCAGGAGCCAGCGGTCTACGCCGATGCGCCCCGCGACCTTCCAGCCGAGGAGCACCAGCACGGCGAGCAGGAACAGCATGGGGTTGGTGCTGGCGCTGCCGGCCAGCATGAAGTTGAAGTTCATGGTGGCCCCGGCGAGCGCCGCGAACCCCGTGAGCATCCCAACGATCAGCATGACCCCGATGACCACCTCGCCGACCGCGATCACCCAGGCGAACCACGAGTACCAGCGCTGGTCGAGCATGAACTGGATGAAGTCCCGGTACCAGTCGTAGACGATGGGCGGCGAGCCCTTCGCGGGGACCTGCACGATGCGGTCCCAGAAGGATTTGAGCGAAGCGCCGTCCTGGTTGATCCAGCCGTTCCCGGTCACCTTGTGCCACCCGGCCTCCAGCCACTGGAAGCCGAGGAACGCCCGGACGATCAACCAGAGGGGCGCCATCATGGTGTTGGCGAAGAGCATCCGAGCCCACGGCGGGTCCTTCAGCTCATAGTCCCGGCCAAGGTCGGTCAGGCGCATCAGCGCACCTCCTCCGGATGTACCACGCGTTCGCCGATCGCCCACGCCACCAGCACGGTGACGAGGACCGCGCCGAGACCCAGGATCTGGTTCTCGATGTTCGCGACGATCACCACGGAAAGCACGGCGACCGCGATCCAGACCGCAACCCCCAGAATGAACTTCCCAATGTCGACATCCGCCACGGGGAACCACCTTCCATTGCTCTGCCGCTCTGCTGCACCGCCGGACCACCGGACTGCACCGGTGGCCGCGCTGGCGGATTGTCCGTGCGTGCTAGGCTGCCGACGGACTGCTGCGCAACCTCACCTCCTCAATAGTAAGGTGGTCCAGGCCGGGTTACCCCCGCAATAGTCGCGATGCGGGCCCCTTCGAAGGGCGAGGTGCGATCGCACCAGATTGCTGTGCCCGGCGACTGTACCATACGCGTGCCGGCCCTCTTGAAGCCGCCCCAACCTGACATCTCGCTGTGAATGGCCGCGATGCCCTACCTCGATCTCCCCTCCGGGATCCGCATCCGCTACGTCGAGGGCGGCCCGCGCGACGGCCGCCCGCTGGTGCTCGCACACGGCTTCGGGGTGTCGCGGGGGATGTGGTTCCCGCAGGAGTGGGCGCTCTCGCAGGCGCATCGCCTGATCACCTGGGACGCCCGGGGGCACGGCGGTTCCTCCGCGCCGGAGGATCCGCTGACGTACACCATGCCGGCGCTGGCGGAGGACCTCCGCGGGCTCCTCGAGGGCCTCGACGCGGTGGACGGCGCGATCATCGGCGGGATGTCGTTCGGCGGGATGATCGCGCTCCAGTACGCGGTCGATCACGCGGGGGACATGCACGCCCTGATCCTCAGCGACACCTCCACCCGCGGCGACGCGCTCGAGTCCCCGGCGCGGGTCAGCCCGGCCGATTCCCCGGGCATGGCAGGGTGCCGCCACGCGATGCGCACCCGCGCCGATTTGACCCCCGCGCTCCCCGGCCTGGACATCCCGGTGCTGGTGATCGCCGGGGAGTGGGACGATGCCGTCCTGGCCGCCCTGCCTCGACTCGCCAACGGACTGCGGCGGCGGCGGGTCGAGACGCTCCGCGAGTGCACCCATGGCACGAGCGCCCAACGGCCCGACGAGTGGAGCGCGGAAGTGCTCCGCTTCCTGGCGGATGTCGAGGCGGGTCACCCCCTCGGCGAGGACGAGATGCGCTAGGCTGGCGGTCGCCCGACGATCGGATCGCTGTCACCTGATGGGAGCCTGAATGCTGGCGTTGCGCAGCACGCTCGTGATCGATGCCCTGGACGAGGCGGGGCTCGCCGCCGCCCCGCGGTCCGCCGCCGATGCCATCGCGATCGACCTCGCGTCTCCGGCGGTGCACGGCGCCCGCGAGCGAGCGCGCGCCCTGGCCGGGCGCCGGATGCGCGCCATCGCCGAGGCCGGCCGTCCCGTGCACGTCCGCGTGTCGGACACCCGCTCCGGGGAACTGGACGCCGACCTCGACGCGGTCGTGGGCGAGCACCTCGCGGTGATCGTGCTCTCCGGCGCCGAGGTGCCCCAGGACGTGCGCGACGCGGATGTGGCGATCCGAAAGCGCGAGATGCGCCTGTCCATGGAGCCGGGCGGCATTCGCCTGATCCCGGAGATCGACTCCGCGGAGGCCCTGACGCACCTGGCGCGCATCCTGAACGCCGTCGACCGGCACACCGCCGTCGCGCTCTCGGTGGACGGGCTGCGAGATGACATGCGGCTGGGCGACCGCGCCACAGCGCTGTACGACCACGCGATGGCGGACATCGCGGTGGCGGCGCACACCGCGCGCCTTCCCTGGGTGCTGGCGATGACGCACCATCGCCCGGAGACCGCGCCCCTCCCGACGCGGGCGCACGACTTCGGCGCCGCGGGCGTCACCGTCCACCAGGAGGCGGCCGCGCGGGGCATGAACGCGCTGTTCGCCCCGGACCCCACGGAAGTGCTGGTGGCGCGCGAGATGGTCGCCGAGTGGGATCGTCTGCGCGCGCGCGGTGCCTGGGTGGGGGTGGTCGCGGGCGAGATGCTGGAGACGCGCACCTACGACCGCCTCGTGGACCGTCGATCGGTCAGGCGGGCGCGGGCGCTGATCGCCCTGGCGGACGCGATCGCCACGCGCGAGGCGGCACGCTAGCCCTCGCGCGCGATCCACACGGCGCGCAGGGGGGACCCGTCCCGCACGTCGTCCACGCCCAGCACCACGCGATCGCCGGTCCGCAGGGACCCCACGGGGATGTCGAGGCGCTCCGTCCCCGGCGCGAGGAGCACCGAGCGCACCTGTCCCCCTGCGTCCATCACCCGGAGCGCGGCACCCACCAGCTCCGGCTGCTGCACGGTCGCATGCATCGTCGTCTGGGCGACCCACGCCAGCGCGCCGGCGCGCCCCGTGCGCATCTCGTGCGTCGAGCCGGTGTCGTAGCGCAGCAGGACGCGGAAACCGGGGGTGATCACCTGCGTGCAGGCGCGCCCGGGCAGCGCGACGCCGAGGCAGCCGTCCGGCCAGTCCACCGCGTCCACGCGCACGACCGTGAGCCGCGTCGCGCTGATCGCCATCCGCTCCGCCAGCGCCTCGATCGCCGCGCCGGTCGCCGCCTCGCGGTCGCCCGCGGCGGTGGAGGGGGTCACGGTGGCGCTCGCCGGCGGGGTCGGGGTCAGGGTGGGCGGAAGGAACGGCGGCGGGAACGAGGTGACCCCCGGCGGGGCGGTGGGCGCAGGCCCGCGATCATCGAGGGGACTGCGCGCCGGACCGGCGGGCGAGGTGCACGCGCCGGCCGCGAGCGCGATGCCGGCGAGCACGCCGCATGCGGCCGCGAAACCGATGCGAGGGTGCCGGGCGGACGGGTCAGCAGGCATCGCTCCCCCTCAGGTGGTACGCAGGGTATGATCCCGTAGGTCCGCGCCCTGCGCGACCCCCACCCACCCTGCCTCGTCGGCGCCCGCGCGCCTGCCGGAGTCCTTCATGCCCGCAGTAGTCGTCATCGGTGGCCAGTGGGGCGATGAGGGGAAAGGGCGCGTGGTCGACTTCCATTCGCGGTACTGCTCGGTGATCGCGCGCTACTCCGCCGGGAACAACGCGGGTCACACGATCATCAACGAGCAGGGGAAGTTCGCGTTGCACCTGGTGCCGGCCGGGATCTTCCGCGGCGACAAGACCTGCGTCATCGGCAACGGGGTGGTGATCGACCCGGAGAAGCTCCTGGCCGAGATCGCGATGCTGTCCGAGCGCGGAGTGAGCACCGCGAAGCTCCTGATCAGCGAGCACGCGCACGTGATCATGCCGTGGCACCGCATCATCGACCGCGCGGACGAGTCGCTGCGCGGCGACCTCGCCATCGGCACCACGGGGACCGGGACAGGCCCGGCATTCCACGACAAGGTCGGACGGCTGGGCATCCGCGTTGCGGATCTCATGGACCGCGAGTACTTCGCGTGGAAGCTGAAGCACACGCTGGAGTACAAGAACCGTCTGCTCACGGGCCTCTACGGACAGCCGGCGCTGGACTTCCAGGAAGTCCTGGACGAGTACCTGGGCCACGCCGAGCGCATGCGCCCCTACGTGGCCGACACGATCTCCTTCGTGCAGGACGCCGATGACCGCGGGGAGATGATCCTGCTGGAGGGCGCGCAGGGATCGCTCCTGGACCTGGACAGCGGCACCTACCCGTACGTGACCTCCTCCGTGCCGGCCTCCGTGGCGGCGGGCGGCGCGATTGGCATCGGCCTCGGACCCACGGCGATCGAGCGCGTGGTGGGCGTGTACAAGTCCTACCAGACGCGCGTCGGCAACGGCCCGATGCCGACGGAGATCGCATCGGGCCCCGCGATGGAGATGCTGCGCGAGGGCGTGGGGGGCGCGGCGGGGACCGCCGAGTACGGCACCACCACCGGGCGTGCGCGCCGCGTCGGGTGGTTCGATGGCGTCCTCGCGCGGTACACGGCGCGCCTCAACGGCGTCACCTCGGTGGCGCTGACGCGCCTCGATTCGCTCTCCGCATTCGATCGCATCAAGGTGTGCGTGGCGTACGAGGTGGACGATCGCCGCGTGACGACACTGCCGGCGACCCTGAACGAGGCGATGCGCGCGAAGCCGATCTATGAGGAACTCCCCGGCTGGAACCGCGACGTCACGGACGTGCGCACGCTGGGCGACCTGCCCACCGAGGCGCGCCAGTACGTGCGGCGCATCGAGCAGATCCTCGGCGCGCCGATCGACATGATCTCGGTCGGCCCGGAACGCGACCAGGCGATCGTGACGCGCGACATCTTCGGCGCCTCGATCTGAGCGAAGCCGCCGCGCTGACGGTGCGGGGCCACTTCAGAGCGACGAGAGGACTCCGGTGACCACGATCTCCCTCATCCTGCACGTCACCGCCGCGGTGATCCTCGTGGGTCCGCAGGTGCTGATGTTCCTCGCGGTGGTCCCCGCCTCCTGGCTGATCGAGGACGACGAGAAGCTGAAGCGCGCGCTGCTGCGCGTGGTGGCGGGACGCTTCGGCAGGCTCGCCGCGATCTCGCTCGCGCTGCTGGTGATCACCGGACTGTACCAGTACTTCGCGATCGTCCCGCCCAACGTCCGCGAGGCGCCGAACGATTACAACTTCGGGGTGATCTTCACGCTGAAGATGATGATGTTCGTGCTGCTGGTGATCCTGAGCGGGGTGCACACCTACCGCTTCTCGAAGCGCATCACCGACCTCTCCGATCGCGTGATCGCGCTCGAAGGCGACCCCTCCTCCGCGCGGCGCGAGGAGGGGCGCGTGCTCGCCGGGGAGCTGGAGCGCGCCCGGCTGCGGTCATTCGCGTTCTCGGCGGGGATCCTGGGCGTCTCGCTGATCACGCTCTGGCTCGGCGTCGCGCTCGGACACGAGTCGTTCGCGTGGGCGCAGCGCTAGCCCGATGATCCAGACGCTGCCGGATCTGCTCGCGCCGGGACTGGACCTGGTGTTCGCCGGGATCAACCCGGGGCAGCGGTCCGCCGAGCGCGGCCACTACTACGGCCACCCCGGGAACGCCTTCTGGCGCACGCTCTCCGCCTCGCCGCTGGTGCAGGGCCCCGTGACGCACGAGGACGACGCACGCCTCGCGGGGGCCTCGCTACTGCGCATCGGCTTCACCGACGTGGTGAAGCGCGTGCTCACGGACTCCACCGGCATCACGGACGCCGAGCTCGCGGCCGCCGCGCCAGCTTTCCGCGCACGCATCCGCGCGGCCCGGCCGCGCGCGGTGTGCTTCACCTCCACGCGCGGCTTCGCTGCGATCTACCCGCGGGCCTGGCGTCCGCGCGGCTGGGGGCGGCAGGTCGTGCCGCCGCTGGAGGGCGCCGAGGTGTGGGTGATGCCCTCGCCGTCCGGGCGCGCATCGGCGTACCACGGCGAGACCGCGCAGGTGCTGGCGCGTCTCGCGGATGCGCTGCGAGTGGAGGGCGCGGCATGAGCTTCGACGACCCCGGCGACGTGCGGTTCCGGCCTGACGACGGGTGCCCGCTCTTCAGCGAGTCCCTGGAGGACCACATCGTGGCCGTCGCGCGAGGCGGCGCACCGAACGCCGGGCGCTTCTGCGGCCGCTGCTACACGCCGATCTCGCGCGACACAGCGCGCTGCCCGCACTGCGCCGAGCCATGCACCGGGACGGGCTCCGCGACGGGCGACGACACCGGCCGCACGGGACGCGCGCCCGTGGAGGCGGTGCCGCAGGCGATCATCGATGCGCTCATGGTGCAGCGACGCGTCGAGGCGAACTGGGTGAACGGCTTCGCCTACCTCGGACTGCTGCTCGCGGTGATCAGCGGGCTGGCGATCGTCCTGGGCGTCCCGTTCTTCCGGAGCTCCCTGCTGTGGGCCACGCTGTTCTACGCGCCGTACCTGCTCATCGGCAGCCGCGTGTTCGCGGCGATCCTCGGCGGCTACTACGGCGACCGCATCGGCTACGAGAAGGCGCGTGCCCGCACTCGCGCGGCGTGGACCGAGTGGGAGCAGCAACGGGACGCGGATCAGGCCTCCACGTCGAAGGCCTCGCGGTCGTAGCCGTAGATCATCGCGTCCACGATCCGGCCGCGATGGCGGATGCCCTCGGGGACCTGCCCCAGCAGCGTGTACTCGCTCTTCTCCAGCACGCGCACGCCGGCGGGGTTCGGGGCGATCACCAGCGCGTACACGCGCACGGCATCGAAGCGCTCGAGGGCGTAGAACGTGGCCGCGCGCACCGCATCGGTGGCGATGCCACGCCTGCGGTACTTCGATCCGAGCCAGAAGGTGATCTCGCCGAGCCACGCTGACGTGCCTTCGTCGACGCCCAGGCGGAGACTGACGCCGCCCACCGCCTCGCCATCCACCTCGATCGCGAAGTCGAAGCACGGCGACTGGGGGATGCAGCGCTCCAGCCAGGCGTCCGCCTCCACGAACGTGAACGGCTCGGGGAAGTCGCGGATGTTCTCCGCGATGCGGAGGTCATCGGCGTGCCAGATCAGGGCCTCGCGGTCCTCGGCGCGCCACGGGCGGAGCGTGCAGGTGGCACAGGGGATGGTGGTCACGGTTGGCCTCGGTGAACCTTAGACCCCCACCGCCGCCTTGAGGTCGATGGCGTGGCGCGCGAGTTCGGCGCGGAGCAGCGTCTGTGCGGACTCGGAGGGCGGAACGAGCGGGAGGCGGCAGTCGCCGACGGCGATGCCGGCGAGGTTGACGGCGTACTTCACCGGGATCGGGTTGCTCTCGATGAAGAGCATGTCCACCAGCGGCATCAGGCGGTGGTGGATCGCGGCGGCCTCCGCGTTGCGCCCGGCGAGGCTCGCGTCGATCATCGCGCGGATCTGCCGGCCCACCAGGTGGCCCGCCACCGAGACGATGCCGTAGCCGCCGAGGGCGAGCACGGCCAGCGTGTCGCTGTCGTTCCCCGACCACACCCGGAAGCCCGCGGGCGCGGCGTCGATGATCGCGCCGATCTGGGTGAGGTCGCCGCTGGCCTCCTTGATGCCGACGATGTTCGGCACCTCGGCCAGGGCGAGCACGGTCTGCGGCGTCATGTTCAGGCTCGTGCGGCTCGGGACGTTGTACAGGATGCCGGGGAGCGAGGTCGCCTCTGCGATCGCGGTGAAGTGACGGATGAGCCCGGACTGCGGGGGCTTGCTGTAGGCGGGGACGGTGAGCAGCAGGCCGTCGAGGCCGGCGCGCTCCGCCTCGATCGCGAGGCGCACCGAGCGGCGCGTGTCGTTGTTCGTGGCCCCCGCGATCACGGCGACGTCCGAACCCACCGCCTCCTTCGTCGCGCGCCAGACCGCGATCGTCTCCTCCTCGGAGAGCGTCGGGGCCTCGCCGGTGCTGCCGGTGGCGACGATGCCCTCCGTGCCGGAGGCGATGAGCGCCTTCGCCAGCACGCGCGTGGCGGCGAGGTCCACGTCCCCCGCGGTCGTCATGGGCGTGACCATGGCGGTGAGCAGGCGTCCCAGTTCCGGGCGTGTGCGTTGAGCGGTCATGGAAGCATCCTCGAAGGGCTATCGGCAGGGGCACCAGTGTAGCGGGTGGGCGCACCAACGGCAGCGCGGGGGCGCCTCGGGCGATCGAGGTGCCGGCCGACTGTGCGCCGGCAGGCGGCCCTTCCCCCTGCCCCCTTCCCTGCGCGGGAAGGGGGATGAAACGCCCGGGGCTGCGCCCCCAACGGCCTCCGAGCGTGGAGGCATCCCGACTCGGGCCCCCTCGCCCACCCTGTGGGAGAGGGCGGGGGTGAGGGCGTCGGGCCGGCCCTCGATGGGCACGAGGCGCGCGGACTGGGTCTCGCGTGCATCTCGGGACCAGGTCTGCTGCTGCAGCAGGGGCCTCGTTGGGGGGGGGCAGCGCCCAACGTCTCGACCCCTCCCGCGCGCGGGGAGGGGCAGGGGTGGGCCGCCCAACGAAGTCCTCGATGGGCTCGAGACGCGCGCCGCCCCAGGCTACTTCGCGCCCGGGACCAGGCCGCGGCTGATCATCTCCTCGGCGATCTGGATCGCGTTCGTGGCGGCGCCCTTGCGCAGGTTGTCCGAGACGCACCAGAAGACGATGCCGTGCTCCACGGTGGGGTCCACGCGCACGCGCGAGACGTACACGAGATCGTTCCCCGCCGCCTGCAGCGGCGTGACGTACGTCTTCGGGTCCTCCGAGACGACCACGCCCGCCTGCGCACGCAGGGCGTCGATGATCCTCGGGATCGGCGCGGCGCTGG
>Ga0172380_10001088_pt1 | contig 48262 bp, 52 predicted proteins | sample Leawe162metaG_FD_119747 | JGI IMG/M metagenome (GOLD analysis project Ga0172380, IMG submission 119747) | Leachate microbial communities from a municipal landfill in Southern Ontario, Canada - Leachate well 162 metaG | ecosystem: Engineered > Solid waste > Landfill > Unclassified | place... | reverse complement strand
TCATGGTTTTATTTCCAGTTGGTTGAGCGCGTCCAGCACCAGTTGCGGCAGTTTTTCCGCCATGGCATTTTCCGCCGGCGTGGCATCAGGGCGGACGTAAAAGTGGCTGCGCACCATGGGCAGGATTTTGCTCTCGACCTTTGTGCCGCCACGGGCGAATTCCACCTTGAGGTGCTCCAGCCACCAGCGGCCTGGCGACAGCTGTCCCTGGTAGATGAAAAGCGGCAGCCGGGTCTGGGTGACGATGGGGTGATATTGTGCTTCCACGCCGGGCGCAGGGGCGATGGAGTAGAGATCGGGATAGAACAGCAGCGCACCGGCGAGGGCACTCCGGCCCTGCGCGGTTGCTTCGTCCTGCCAGGCCCTGGCGCCGCGCAGGATCGGGGTGGCGCCATGGCCGGCAGTGACAAGCACAATTTTTTTGCCACTCAATTTGATCGCATGAGCGATGATTTCCCTGATTTCATCCGCTGGGATCTGCTCCAGGCTGCTTGGCAGGATGGGCAGAAAATGGGCGTCGAGCATGTCCGGAAACCAGGTTTCATAGCCATGGGAAGCGAGTTTCCCGGCGGTGCGGGCTTCGTTGCTGCTGTGCCCCTCGTCGCACACGAACCACAGCAGCAGGGTATTGCCCCGGGCCGGATAGGTGCGCAGCGGAACCTCGGTACCGGCGGAGAGCGTGAGATAAGCGGGGGGCGCTGCGCAGGCCGCGCCCAGCCACATCAGCAGCGCCAGCCCTACGCCAGCCAGGGATAGTCCTCGTTTTGCCACGTTCTTTCCCGTTTACCTTGTCTGGGCAGAAGTTTACTGCAATCGGCGGAGGGTTGTTATGGCACGGATGGACTATCGCGATGACATCGCACACTTGATCAGAGCTTCCATAAAGCGTCTTCCTGGTGCTCTGGAAAGGCGCGGGGTCAATAGGGGTAGGTGAGTTTCATGCAAATCAGCTTTCTGGCAGGATATTATTTCCTGGGTCTATAATGACCAAATGCACCAAGGAGAATGAGCATGGGATACAGCGATGTTATCGCCCGCGAGGCTGAAACTCTTCCTGCCGAGAAGCAGGCGGAGGTGCTCGATTTTATTGCCTTCCTGAAACAGCGGCAGGTGCATCCCATAACCTTGTCCGTGCCCAAAACGGTTGACGAAATCGAAGCTTTTTTCCACAGTTTCAATGTTGATGTGAGCGGGTACACCTTCGACCGGGAAGAGGCGAATGCCCGCTAAGGCATTCATTGATACCAATGTCGTTATCTATGCCCTTGGCCCGGCTTCGACAAAAACAACCCTCGCCGCCCCGCTCTTTGCCGGCAACCCATGTATTTCAACTCAGGTACTTTCCGAAACGGCCAACGTAGCCGCCCGGCGCTTGGCGCTTCCGGTTCCGGATATCCGCACGCTGGTTTCTACGCTGGAAGCAATGTGCCGCGTGGAAATCATCACGCCGACAACAATCCATATCGCGCTCGATCTGATGGCGCGCTACGGATTTTCCTGGTACGACAGCCTTATCGTGGCCACTGCGCTTGTAGCGGGATGCGACACCCTTTACACGGAAGACTTGCAGCATGGTCAGATTATCGAAAGCCGCTTGACCGTGATAAATCCTTTCCTCGTCGCGCCGCGCTAGCCTTCCGGTAGCCACAGGCTGCTGTTCTGGTTCTTGGGCGCCCGGTTTTGCTTGAAATTGTCAGACCCTCCCCAAAGTAAGGTTTAGTTCAATCACGAGGGACAAAGCCATGCGTTTCGACAAGCTCACCACCAAATTCCAGCAGGCGATCAACGACGCGCAAAGCCTGGCGGTCGGACAGGACAACCAGTTCATTGAGCCGCAGCACTTGTTGCTGGCGCTGTTGCAACAGGAGGAAGGCGGTACCGCGTCGCTGTTACAGCGCGCCGGGGCCAATGTCGGCGGCTTGCTGCCCGCCCTGCAGAAAGCGCTGGAGCGCCTGCCCAGGGTGGAAGGCCATGGCGGCGAGGTGAGCATTTCGCGCGATCTCAACAACCTGCTCAACCTGACCGACAAGGACGCGCAGAAGCGCGGCGACCAGTTCATCGCCAGCGAACTGTTCCTGCTGGCGGCAGCCCAGGACAAGGGCGAGACCGGGCGCCTGCTGCGCGAGAACGGGGTTGACAAGGCCCATCTGGAACAAGCCATCAACGCGGTACGCGGAGGGGAAAACGTGGACAATCAGGAAGCCGAAGGCCAGCGCGAGGCGCTGAAGAAATACACACTCGATCTTACCGAGCGCGCCCGCCTGGGCAAGCTCGACCCAGTAATCGGGCGCGACGACGATCCGCCGCGCAATTCAAGTCTTGCAGCGCCGCACCAAGAACAATCCGGTGCTGATCGGCGAGCCGGGCGTGGGCAAGACCGCCATCGTGGAGGGCCTGGCGCAGCGCATCGTCAACGGTGAAGTGCCGGAAACCCTGAAGAACAAGCGCGTGCTGGTGCTGGACATGGCCGGTCTGCTGGCCGGCGCCAAGTACCGCGGCGAGTTCGAGGAGCGGCTGAAGTCGGTGCTGAAGGAGGTGGGGCAGGACGAAGGCCGCATCATCCTGTTCATCGATGAACTGCACACCATGGTCGGCGCCGGCAAGGCGGAAGGCGCGATGGATGCCGGCAACATGCTCAAGCCCGCCCTGGCGCGCGGCGAGCTGCACTGCATCGGCGCCACCACGCTGGACGAGTATCGCAAATATGTCGAGAAGGATGCCGCGCTGGAACGCCGCTTCCAGAAAGTGCTGGTGAACGAGCCGAGCGTGGAAGACACCATCGCCATCCTGCGCGGCCTGCAGGAGAAGTACGCACTGCACCACGGCGTGGACATCACCGACCCGGCCATCATCGCAGCCGCTGAACTGTCGCACCGTTACATCACCGATCGCTTCCTGCCCGACAAGGCCATCGACCTGATCGACGAGGCGGCTTCGCGCATCAGGATGGAAATCGATTCCAAGCCGGAAGTGATGGACAAACTCGACCGCCGCCTGATCCAGCTCAAGATCGAGCGCGAGGCGGTGAAGAAGGAGAAGGACGAGGCTTCGAAGAAACGCCTGGGCCTGCTCGACGAGGAGATCGTCAAGCTGCAGCGCGAGTACAACGACCTGGAAGAAGTGTGGAAGGCCGAGAAAGCCCAGGTTCAGGGAAGCCAGCATATCAAGGAAGAGCTAGACCGGCTCAAGGTTGAAATGGAAGCCGCGCATCGTCGCGGCGATTGGCAGAAAGTTTCCGAGCTGCAGTATGGCAAAATCCCGCAACTCGAAGCGCAGTTGAAGCACGCCGACACGGCCGATGCCGAGCAGACCAGAACCCATTGGCTGCTGCGTACCCAGGTGGGCGCGGAGGAAATCGCCGAAGTCGTCTCACGTGCCACCGGGATTCCGGTTTCCAAGATGATGGAGGGCGAGCGCGACAAATTGCTGCAAATGGAAGGCAAGCTGCACGAGCGCGTGGTCGGCCAGGACGAGGCTGTCAGCCTGGTGGCGGATGCCATTCGTCGTTCTCGTTCCGGATTGGCGGACCCCAACCGGCCTTATGGCTCCTTCCTGTTCCTGGGGCCGACCGGCGTCGGAAAAACCGAGTTGTGCAAGGCGCTGGCTGGGTTCCTGTTTGACTCGGAAGATCACCTGATCCGCGTCGACATGTCCGAATTCATGGAAAAACACAGCGTTTCACGCCTCATCGGCGCGCCACCCGGATATGTGGGCTATGAAGAAGGCGGTCATCTCACCGAAGCGGTGCGGCGCAAGCCCTATTCCGTCATTCTGCTCGACGAGGTGGAGAAAGCACATCCCGACGTGTTCAACGTGCTGTTGCAGGTGCTTGACGACGTCCGCATGACCGATGGCCAGGGGCGTACCGTGGATTTCAAGAACACCGTGATCGTGATGACTTCCAACCTCGGTTCGCAGAATATCCAGGCCATGGCGGGCGAACCCTACGCAGCCATCAAGGCCTCGGTGATGGAGGATGTGAAAACCTATTTCCGCCCCGAATTCATCAACCGCATCGACGAAGTGGTTGTGTTCCACGCCCTGGGCGAGGCGCATATCAAGTCCATTGCGCGCATCCAGTTGCAGTACCTGGAAAAACGGCTGGCCGCCATGGAGATGGGACTGGAAGTGAGCGAAGCAGCGCTGTCCGAGCTGGCAAGCGCCGGATTTGACCCGGTGTTTGGTGCGAGACCCTTGAAGCGGGCGATCCAGTCCAGTCTGGAGAACGCGCTGGCCAAGGAAATCCTGGCCGGTCATTTCGCCGCCAGGGACACCATCAGGGTGGATTGCCGAGATGGGGTGTTCAGCTTCGACAAGTCATAAGATCCGCTGTTTGCTGGAAAACCGGGCACGGAAACATGCCCGGTTTTTTTACGTCCAGAGTTTGTCTCCGGCTCACTTCAGGAACGTACACGGGCGTACTTTCCTGACCTCAGTAGATACTGTAGCCTCCTCGCTATTCCGTACCAGGCAGAAGTAGAGGGTTGGGGTATTGTTGCATACGATAAGCGACTGGCGGAATCCTCCCCAAAGACTCATGGGGCCGTTCATGGTTGTAGCGGTGCATCCAGTCCTCTGTCAGTTTCCTGACTTCGAGCAGTGACTCGAACACATAGCAATCCAGCACCTCGGTTCGATAGGAGCGGTTGAAGCGCTCGATATAGGCGTTCTGGGTCGGCTTGCCGGGCTGGGTAAACATGAGTTCCACTCCATTGTCTGCAGCCCACTGGGCCAGCGTCTGGCTGACCAGTTCCGGGCCGTTATCCAGACGAATCCGCCGCGGTTTGCCTCTGAGTTCCATCAACTCATTCAAGGCCCGCACCACACGCCCTGCCGGCAGGCTGGTGTCGATTTCGATGCGCAGGGCTTCACGGTTGAATTCGTCGAGTACGTTGAAGGTTCTGAAGCGCCGTCCATTCCACAAGGCGTCGGCCATGAAGTCGCAACTCCAGGTGTCGTTCGGCGTGCCGCCGGCGACCAAGGGTTGCTTGATTCGTTCTGGCAGTCGTTTCTTGCCCCGGCGAGGCAGGTTGAGCTTGAGTTGGCAGTACACACGCCACAGCACCGTCTTGCCCCAAGGCAAGGATCGGAATCGAAAGCTGTCATACAGCAAGCCAAAGCCGTGCCGTGGATTGACTGCCAGATAGGCTTGCATGGCATCAATAATTGCCCCGTCGTCGCGTGGCACTGGCCGGTAGTGCAGAACCGAACGTGCCAGGCGTACGGCTTGGCAGGCCCGGCGCTCCGACAAGCCGTGATCATCCATCAAGGCGCGTGCCAATTCCGCTTTGCGCGACGGGGCTAGAGCTTTCGGCTGACAACATCCTGCAGGGCGTTGTGCACCAGCGCCAGATCCGCATACATCTTCTTGAGCCGGACATTCTCGGCCTGCAGATTTTTAAGCTGCCGAAGGTGCGATACATCCATGCCGGCGTAGGCTGACTTCCACTTATAGTAGGTGGCATCAGAAATGCCATATTTGCGGCAGGTCTCGTTCACCTTGGCGCCAATTTCAACCTCTTTGAGGATGGTGACGATCTGTTGCTCGCTGAATCTCGATTTCTTCATGTAGAGCTTCCTTTCTGGGGGAAAACTCTACTTCAAATTGGTACGGTTTGGCGAGGAGGCTACAATACAGCCTCGCCAGCATCGGAAAAGCTGGATTTCGTACTCACAGCCAGTGAAAAATACATCATTAAGCGAAGTGTTCTTCCGGCGCTACGCGCGTATTGTGAATTTTCGGGTCGGCGATCAATGTCCGGACAGGCAAATCTCATGGCAGCTCGATCCGCGACCCACCGCTATTCGCGGCATCCAGTCCCGCCGCGGTCTTGCACTGGCGGCCGTCATCACGCCGCACTTCGCATAATTTATTGCAAGGAGAAATGAAATGAAAATGAAATTCAGAGCAGCATTGATTTCAGTTGCGTTAGTGGCTGGAATAGTGTCAGGCGCGGCGTATTCAGGCAATTTGCTCAAAGCCAACGGCGTTAGCACGGAAGCCGACGCCATCTTGTATTACCAGACCATCGACCCAGCCAACCAGAGGTTGACCCAGGCTGCCTGGAGAGACCTTAATGGCTTTAATGATCCCGGTAATGAAGTCGTTGTGGCAGGGGGGCATTTAAACACCTCTGATCTCGGATTCTGGCGAAGAATCGAGATGGTCATCGACAAGCGTCCCGGAAATGTGGGGAATGTTGCGTATACCACTTTCAACTTCGAGAGCGAGCAGGATGCGTTCCTTAACGTAAACGCAAAGTCCATCGTGAATATAGAATACTCCCCTGGCCCGAATGGCGACCGTATCACCAAGTTCTACATCTACGATGCCGCTGGCAATCGCAAGAACAGCACTTTCTTTGATCCTGACGTGGCCACGAGAGAAGAACTGTTCTTGCCAAACGGCTGCGCTTCCTGCCACGGTGGTGGGAACAAGGACTTTGCAACCCGTGGCGGCAAGACCGGCGGCGGATTTCTTGCGTTTGACTTCAACGTTTTCGGGTACGGAGCGCTGACATCCCGGGCAGATAATGAAGCCAATGTGAAGAAGCTTAATAAAGGGGTGCTAATGACAAAACCGCCCAGCGCCGTGAAAAGTCTGATAAGCGGGCTCTACGGCGGCACTAAACTGCCGTTGGCCACGCAGAACTCGGCTTACATGCCAAGCGACTGGGCTGGCGAGCCAGCACTCTGGAAGGTCGTTGTAACAGATTGTCAGGGCTGCCATACCCTGTCCGAAACTGAAGTACGGAACCTCGAGTACTGGAAAGATAACGTCGGGTCATTCCGTGAGGAAGTTCTCAAAAAGAAACTCATGCCGAATTCGCCTTATGCAAACAGGCGTTTCTGGAATACGAACAATCATCAGATCGTGGAGGATGCACTCAAACGCTTCCGCCCGTGATCAGTGATCTGAATTAGTCACTGTTCATATCACGGCTCTGTGCCAGGTGTCACTAAACAGGCGGTTGCTCCGGCAGCCGCCTGTTTTCTTTTCCAGGGTTTATGGAGCGGCTGGGCTGCGTAGCGCGTCCAGGGTTTAACTTGCCAATAAATGCCTGCGGAGTATGATTTTCCTCTCTCCGATCACCCGCAAGAAAAAGAGCAAATATGCTGTTGCTGGGACTTGAACTTGAAACAGGCGGCGCCTTCACTGCTCCGCCGGAAACGAATTTCATCACCAAAATCGGCCTGGTGCTCTGGGATACCGAATTTGTGCAGCCGGTCGATTTCCTTTCCCCGCTCTTCAAGCCCAATCGCCCGGCCGGCATTCGCACCCAGTGCGACGTCGATTGCCCGCGCAATTGCGCGAGCTGCAACCTGATTTGCCTGGCCGGCTTCCACGGCATGGTGAATCCATTCCGCCGCCGCTCGCCGTTTCCAGGATAATGCCCGGCATGCGGCAACGTTCTGAAATTCTGACCCTCGAATCCGCCGGTCGCGGCCTTTATGCCTTTACCGAGCGGGTGGCGCGCTGGGTGGGACAGTCCGGTTTTTCGGACGGCCTGCTGACCCTGTTTGTCCAGCATACTTCCGCCAGCCTCCTGATCCAGGAAAATTACGATCCCGATGTGCAGGCTGATCTGGAGCGCTTTTTCGCCAGACTGGTGAAGGATGGCGACCCTCTTTTCGCGCACAGCCTGGAAGGCCCGGACGACATGCCGGCGCATGTGCGCGCTGCGCTGACCCAGACCCATCTCTCCATTCCAGTGCGGCAGGGTGTAATGATGCTGGGGTCGTGGCAGGGCATCTATTTGTACGAACATCGTTATCAGCCGCAGCAGCGCAGGGTGGCGATCCATTTGATCGGGGAATGAATTTGGTGATCAGGAAAAATTTTCTGCGTTTGCTGTTTGCATTGCTGGGCATCCTGAGTGTGGATGCCGCCCTGGCAGCAGCGTTGAATGACGTGAACGCCGTGCCTCATCTCAATGCCGCCGGGCGCGATGGTTACCTGGCTTTCCTGCAGGCCGGTCAGCATCGTGCCTTTGCCATCGCGCCAGGCGGCGCCTGGGCCTGGAAGGACGGTGAAGTGACGGCGGACATGGCTGCCGATGCGGCGTTGCAGTCCTGTCAGAACAGCACGGCTCAAACCTGCGTGCTCTATGCGTTGGACGATCGGGTGGTATTCGATGCGAAAGACTGGAGCACCTTGTGGCGGCCTTACCGGAACCGGGCCGCGGCCGCAAAAGCCAGCACAGGCAAGGCACGCGGCGAGCGTTTTTTCGATCTTGCCGTCAAATCGCCATCCGGCAAGGCCATGAAGCTCTCTGATTTGCGCGGCAAGGTCCTGCTGCTGCATTTCTGGGGAACCTGGTGCCCGCCGTGCCGCAATGAAATGCCTGAATTGCAGAAGCTGCACCAGGCACTGGGCGGATCATCCGGCATCCAGATGGTGTTGTTGCAGATGCGCGAGGACCATGGCACTGCCAGCCTGTGGATGGATGCGCAAGGCTTCAAGCTGCCGCTATTCGATTCCGGCGTGGCGGATGCCGGTTCGGATACCTTGACCCTGGCCAATGGCAAGCAGATTCGCGACCGCGAACTGGCCCGGGTGTTTCCCACCACCTATGTGCTGGACAAGCACGGAATGGTGGTATTTTCCCATGTTGGACCGGTATCGGGCTGGCTGCAATATCTGCCTTTTTTACGTGATGTGGCAGCGAAGTCCGGCAAATAGGGAGGAGTGATTCCCGGCGCCGAAAATGAAGCCGGGCGCCGGTCGGGCGGGTTTGTATTATTTTGCAGCCGGCGTTTTGAGTTCCGGCGTCAGGTGTGGCGCGATCACTTGAAGCAGTTGCCCGAAAACTTTCGGGTTGCCTGCGATGATGTTGCCGCTTGCGAGGTAATTCTCGTTGCCTTCGAAGTCGCCTACCAGGCCACCGGCTTCCTGCACCAGCAGGCAGCCCGCAGCGATATCCCAGGGCTTCAGGCCAATCTCGAAAAAGCCGTCAAAACGGCCTGCGGCGGTATAAGCCAGATCGAGTGCGGCCGAGCCCGGACGGCGCAGCCCGGCGGTTTTCTGGATGAGGTCGCGGAACATGCCCATGTAGGCATCGATATGGGCGAAGTTGGTATAGGGGAAACCGGTGCCGATCAGCGCGTTTTTGAGATGTGTTTCCTTGGTAACGCGCAGGCGGCGATCGTTGAGGTAGGCGCCGCGGCCCTTGGTGGCGGTAAAGAGATCGTTTCGGACCGGGTCGTAGATCACCGCCTGGTTCAGAACGCCTTTATGAAGCAGGGCGATAGATACCGCATATTGCGGAAAGCTGTGGAGGAAGTTGGTGGTGCCATCGAGCGGATCGATAATCCACTGGTATTCGGATTCGCCGCGAACACCGCTTTCTTCTGCTAAAATTTCGTGGCTCGGATAGGCTTCCAGCAGGATTTCAATTATCGCGTCTTCTGCGGCGCGATCCACTTCGCTGACAAAATCATTGTGGTTTTTGCTTTTGACCGTCAGTTTGTCGATGTCGAGAGAGGCGCGGTTGATGATGTTGCCGGCGCGGCGCGCGGCCTTGACCGCGATGGTGAGCATGGGATGCATAGTGGTTTCGATGACTTTTAATGAACAGGAATTTGGCGCTATTTTACATGGGAAAGACCAGTTTTGAGTAACTCCGTGCTGGACAACATTCGTGTCGTGCTGAGTCACCCCAGTCACCCCGGCAATATCGGCGCGGCGGCGCGGGCCATGAAGACCATGGGACTGCACAATCTTTTTCTGGTGAACCCCAGGCAATTTCCCGATGCGATGGCCGATGCGATGGCCTCCGGCGCGAATGACGTGTTGCAGAATGCCGTGGTCTGCTCCAGCCTGGAGCCTGCCTTGCAGGGCGCGGTGCTGGTAGTGGGGCGGACCGCGCGGCACCGCGACCTGTCGCATACCATGTTGACCTTGCGTCAGGCGGCGCCGCAAATACTGGAACGGGCAGGCGAAGCGCCAGTGGCGCTGCTGTTTGGGACGGAGATGTCCGGGCTGTCCAACACCGAACTGGAAAAATGCCAGCTGCTGATTACCATCCCGGTCAATCCCGAATACAGTTCACTCAATCTGGCTGCCGCGGTACAAGTGGTGAGTTATGAGTTGCGCACCTGCGGTATCGTGACGGAGCCCATATCAAAAGACTTTCCCCCGGCCGCTTTCGAGGATGTGGAGCGGCTCTATGAGCATCTGGAGCGCACCCTGATCGAGATTGATTTTCTTGATCCCCTGGATCCGCGGCGCCTGATGACGAGATTGCGGCGCCTGTTTGCCCGCGCCGGGATGGAAAAGGAAGAAGTAAATATACTGCGGGGAATTTTGACGAAGGCCTGTCGAGGGCGGGTCCCCAAGTAAATAGTTGACTAAATCACTTGGTTATAGAATAATGCGATCATTGTATCCTTTTAGACATCATGTTCAAACATCTGCGTGAAGATACTGCAGTGGTGTTCGACCGCGACCCCGCTGCCCGCTCCCGTTGGGAGGTGTTGACCTCCTACCCCGGCGTGCATGCCGTTCTATTTCATCGCCTGACACATCGTTTGTGGGGGTGGCGGCTTTTCTGGCTGGCGCGGTTTACCGCGCATTTCGCACGCTGGATAACGGGTATCGAAATTCACCCTGGCGCCAGGATTGGACGGCGCGTGTTCATCGACCATGGCATGGGCGTGGTGATCGGGGAAACGGCAGAACTGGGCGATGATGTCACGCTGTATCACGGCGTCACCCTGGGCGGTACCTCATGGAAAAAAGGCAAGCGCCATCCCACGCTCGGCAAGGGCGTGGTGATCGGCGCCGGAGCCAAGGTTCTGGGTCCGATCCACATTGGCGATGGCGCCAAGATCGGCTCGAATGCGGTGGTGGTAAAGGACGTCCCAGCGGGTGCCACGGCGGTGGGTATCCCGGCACGCATTCTGGATGGCGAACAGGCCGAAAAGCGGGAAAGCCAGGCCACAATAATGGGGTTTTCCGCCTATGCCATCAGCGAGGACATGAATGATCCCATGGTCAAGGCGGTGCATAGCCTGCTGGATCATACGGTGATAACCGACCATCGTATCCAGCAGATACTGGATCATCTCTCTCGTCTTGGGGTGGAAATCAGCGATGCTGAAAAGGATACGGAAAAGTTCGATGTCAGTTATTTGAATAAAATAGTTGACTAAAATGGTATGGTTTAATATAGTGTTTGCAAGATGTACCCATTACAAAGAGGCTAAACATGCGTTTGACCACCAAAGGACGTTTTGCGGTAACGGCGATGATTGATCTGGCCATGCGTCATGGCGAGGGGCCGGTCACCCTGGCCGGGATCAGCGATCGGCAACGAATTTCCTTGTCATATCTGGAGCAGCTTTTCGGCAAGCTGAGACGTTACGGCCTGGTTGAGAGCGTGCGCGGTCCGGGTGGCGGTTATTGTCTGGCCATGGGGCTGGAAGGGATTACCGTGGCGGATATTATCCAGGCGGTGGATGAGCCGATTGACGCTACCAAGTGTGGCGGTTTGGGCAATTGCCACGATGATCTTCCCTGTATGACGCATGATCTGTGGACCAATCTCAATGTGAAAATTTTCGATTATCTGCAATCCGTGAATCTGGCCCAGCTGGTCGCTTCGCAACAGGGAAGCAAGCATCAGACACATTTGGATCATCGTTTCAAGCATGGCGAGGCGGCGCTTCTGTCGTGATCATGGCCCAGGGGTATTTCGATCACAATGCCACTACGCCCCTCGACGAGAGTGTGCTGGCGCGAATGATGCCCTACATGCAGGAGCAGTTCGGTAATCCCTCTAGCCGTCATGGCTTTGGCCGGGCAGCGCGCCAGGCGGTTGATGAGGCGCGCGAGCGGGTGGCGGACGCGGTGGGCGCACACCCCTCACAGATAATTTTTACCAGCGGTGGCACCGAGGCAAATAACCTGGCCATTCGCGGGATGGCGGCAGCGCTGCCGCCATCCCAGGTGATATGGGGCAGCATCGAGCATCCCTGTGTGGCGAAGCCGTGCCAGAGCCTGAAGGCACAGGGCTGGATGTCGCGCCCGCTGGAGGCGGATGCTGCTGGCCGGTTTGACATGAATGATCTAGCTCGGGCATTGGAGTCGACGACGGGCCTGGTCAGCGTGATGCTGGTCAATAACGAGACCGGCGTGTTGCAGGATGTGGCTGAAGTGGCAAAACAGGCGCGTGCGGCGGGTGCCCGGGTGCACACTGATGCAGTGCAGGCACTGGGCAAGGTCAGGCTGGATTTCGCGGAACTTGGCGTGCATGCCATGAGCCTGTCGTCGCACAAGGTTTATGGGCCGAAAGGCGTTGGCGCGCTGGTGCTCGACAAGCGCGTCGAATTGATGCCCCAGATGACCGGGGGCGGGCATGAAAAAGGTTTGCGTGCCGGCACCGAGAATGTGCCGGGTATTGTCGGCTTTGCCGCAGCCTGTGAGCTGGCGCTCGGGCGCATGGAGCTGGATGCGGAACGGCTTGGCCGGATGAGAGACGAGCTTGAGGCGGGTGTTGCGGTTCTGGGTGGCGTGATATTCGGTGCCAGGGCACAGCGTCTCGCAAATACCAGTTATTTTGCCTTTCCTGGCATCGAAGGAGAAACGTTGTTGATTGCGCTGGATCGCGCGGGCTTTGCGGTGGCCAGCGGCTCGGCCTGCGCCAGCGGCAGTTCCGAGCCAAGCCCAGTTCTGCTGGCCATGGGCGTCGAGCCGGAGCTGGCCAAAGGCGCGATCCGGGTGAGCCTGGGGCGTGGCAACAACATGCAGCAGACAGAATCATTTATCAGGGTCTTGCAGGTGGAGTTGGAGCGTTTGCGAGCCCTGTCAGCCGTAGCAGTCATGTGACTTTTTGGAGAATGTAATGAAGTTGCCGATTTACCTGGATTATTCCGCAACGACGCCGGTGGACCCCCGCGTGGCGGAACAAATGATCCCCTACCTGACCGAGAAATTCGGTAATCCGGCCAGCCGCTCCCACGCTTTTGGCTGGGAGGCCGACGAAGCGGTGGAGAACGCCCGCAAGCAGGTGGCCGGGCTGGTTAATGCCGACCCCAAGGAAATTGTCTGGACCTCCGGCGCGACTGAATCCAACAACCTCGCCATCAAGGGCGCAGCGCACTTCTACTCGGGCAAGGGCAAGCACCTCATCACCGTGGCCACCGAGCACAAGGCGGTGCTGGACACCTGCCGCGAGCTGGAGCGCCAGGGCTACGAGGTGACTTACCTCATTCCCGAATCCAATGGCCTGATTGATCTGGATAAATTCACCGCGGCGATCCGCCCCGATACCATTCTGGCCTCGGTGATGTACGTCAACAACGAAATCGGCGTGATCCAGGATATTCCCGCACTGGGCGAAATCTGCCGCAGCAAGGGTGTGATCTTCCACGTGGATTCCGCTCAGGCCAGCGGCAAGGTGGTAATCGACCTGCAAAAGCTGAAAGTGGACCTGATGTCCTTTTCCGCGCACAAAATATACGGCCCCAAGGGCATCGGCGCCCTGTATGTGCGCCGCAAGCCGCGTATCCGCCTCGAAGCGCAGATGCACGGCGGCGGCCACGAGCGCGGTATGCGCTCCGGCACGCTCCCCACCCACCAGATCGTGGGCATGGGCGAAGCATTCCGCATTGCGAAGGAAGAAATGGCGGCGGAAAACGAGCGCACACGCATGCTGCGCGACCGTCTCTACAATGGCCTCAAGGAAATCGAGGAGGTGTATATCAACGGCGACATGGACAACCGCGTGCCGCATAATCTCAATATCAGCTTCAGTTTCGTCGAGGGCGAATCGCTCATCATGGCGATCAAGGATCTCGCGGTATCGAGCGGCTCGGCCTGCACTTCCGCCAGCCTGGAGCCTTCCTATGTGCTGAAATCCCTGGGGCACAGCGACGAGCTGGCGCACAGCTCGATCCGCTTCTCCATCGGCCGTTTCACCACCGAGGAAGAAATCGACTACGCGATACAGCTGCTCAGGAACAAGATCGGCAAGCTGCGCGAACTCTCGCCGCTGTGGGAAATGTTCAAGGACGCCATCGATTTGAATACCGTGCAGTGGGCGGCACATTGATTAACTGGTGAGGCGTGAGGGGGTAGGGGTGAGGGGGAAACTCCTCGCCTCACCCCTCACCCCTCTCCCCTAACCGGAGATTTACTATGGCATACAGCGAAAAAGTACTGGATCACTACGAAAATCCGCGCAACGTCGGCTCTTTCGCCAAAGAGTAAGAAGGCGTGGCGACCGGCATGGTCGGCGCGCCGGCATGCGGCGACGTGATGAAGCTGCAGATCCGGGTCAACAAGGATGGCGTGATCGAGGACGCCAAGTTCAAGACCTATGGCTGCGGTTCGGCTATCGCATCGAGTTCCCTGGTGACCGAATGGGTCAAGGGCAAGACGCTGGATCAGGCGCTGGACATCAAGAATACCCAGATCGCCGAAGAGCTGGCTCTGCCCCCGGTGAAGATTCACTGCTCGATCCTGGCTGAAGACGCAATCAAGGCCACCGTGGCCGACTACAAGGCCAAGCATGGCGAAAACGTGGTGACCGATGCCTGCAAGGGAGCGTGCTGATCATGGGTATCACAATGACCGAACAGGCTGCCAGACACGTCAGCAATTTCCTGGCCAAACGCGGCAAGGGTGTGGGTCTGCGCCTCGGCGTGCGCACTTCGGGTTGCTCCGGCATGGCTTACACGATTGAATTCGCCGACGAAATCGGTGCTGATGATTTGCAGTTCGACAGCCACGGCGTGAAAGTGCTGATCGATGCCAAGAGCCTGCCCTATCTGGATGGCACCGAACTGGACTACACCCGCGAAGGGCTGAGCGAGGGCTTCAAGTTCAACAACCCCAACGTCAAGAACGCTTGCGGTTGCGGCGAGAGCTTTAACGTATAACTCTGATGCACTTCGATTTCAGCAAAAACCATTTCGAGCTGTTCGGCCTGGCATCCGCGTTCCACATCGACATGGAGCGCCTGGACCTGGCCTACCGCGAAATCCAGACACTGGTCCATCCCGACAAATTCGCCCACCTGGGCGAGCAGGAAAAGCGCCTGTCGATGCAGTGGGCGACGCATGTCAACGAAGCCTATCAGACCCTGAAAAAGCCGCTCTCCCGTGCGCGCTACCTGTTGCATCTGCATGGCGTGGATACGCAGGAGGAAAGCAACACCGCCATGCCGGCGGAATTCCTCATGGCCCAGATGGAGTGGCGCGAGGCCATCATGGAGGCCAGGGAGGCGCAGGATGTCGCGGACATGGAGCAATTGCACAACCGCCTGCGCGCGGAAATGCGTGCACAGCATCAGGAACTGGGATGCCTGCTGGACGAGCAGGCGGACTACCAGGGGGCATCCGGACTGGTGCGCAAGCTGAAATTCATGGAAAAGCTGGGCGAGGAAATTGATGGCGCCCTGGAGTTGATGGAAGCTTAACCCCCCTCAGTCCCCCCTTATCAGGGGGGAAGCCGCTTTTCTCCTCCCCTGACAAGGGGAGGCCGGGAGGGGTTGGGGTCTGTTTAAAAAGGATTTTCATGGCATTACTGCAAATCGCCGAACCCGGCATGAGCGCCGCGCCCCACCAGCACCGGTTGGCGGTGGGCATAGACCTGGGTACCACCAATTCGCTGGTGGCCACGGTGCGCAGCGCGCTTGCCGTGGTGCTGAACGATGAAAATGGCCGTTCCCTGCTGCCGTCGGTGGTGCGTTATCGCGCCGATGGCGTGGAGGTCGGCTGTCATGCCATGCACGCGCAGGCGACGGACCCGCAAAATACCATTGTTTCGGTGAAGCGTTTCATGGGGCGCGGCCTGTCTGATATCGCCGATGCGGCGCACATGCCCTACCATTTTGTGGACGAGCCCGGGATGGTGCAAATCAGCACGGTTGCCGGGGTTAAAAGCCCGGTGGAGGTGTCTGCCGAAATCCTCAAGGTGCTGCGCCAGCGCGCGGAAAAATCCCTGGGCGGCGAACTGGTGGGCGCCGTCATCACCGTGCCGGCCTATTTCGACGAAGCCCAGCGCCAGGCCACCAAGGATGCGGCCCGGCTGGCAGGTATCAACGTGCTGCGCCTGCTCAACGAACCGACTGCCGCCGCCGTGGCCTATGGCCTCGACAATGGCTCAGAGGGCGTGTTCGCGGTGTTCGATCTGGGTGGCGGCACTTTCGATATTTCCATTCTCAAGCTTTCCCGCGGCGTGTTCGAGGTGCTATCCACCAATGGTGATTCCGCCCTGGGTGGAGATGACTTCGACCATCGGATTTATTGCTGGATACTTGAACAGGCCAGCCTTTCAGGATTGAACCACAGGGATGTCCGCTTGCTGCAGACCCATGCCCGCGCGGCCAAGGAAGTCCTGACCGAGCACGAGGAAGCGACGATTACCGCCGTGCTTTCCACGGGCGAGACGGTGGATCTGACCCTGAACACGGAAATATTTGCCAGCATCACCAAAAGCCTGGTCAGCAAGACCCTGGCGCCGACCCGCAAGGCCCTGCGCGATGCCGGGCTGTCGGTCGATGATATCAAGGGCGTGGTCATGGTCGGCGGCTCCACCCGCATGCCGATCATTCAGCACGCCGTGGGTGATTTTTTTGCCCAGGAACCGCTCAATAACCTTGACCCGGACAAGGTGGTGGCGCTGGGTGCCGCGATCCAGGCCAATGTGCTGGCAGGCAACCGGAGCGAAGACGACTGGCTGCTGCTGGACGTGATTCCGCTGTCGCTGGGCCTGGAAACCATGGGTGGCCTGGTGGAGAAAGTCATTCAGCGCAATTCCACCATCCCCGTGGCGCGCGCGCAGGAATTCACGACTTACAAGGACGGCCAGACCGCCATGAGCATCCACGTGGTGCAGGGCGAGCGCGAACTGGTCAGCGCCTGCCGCTCGCTGGCGAAATTCGAGCTGCGCGGCATTCCTCCCATGGTGGCCGGGGCGGCGCGCATCCGCGTCACCTTCCAGGTCGATGCCGATGGCCTGCTCTCGGTCACGGCGCGCGAGCAGAGCACCGGCGTGGAGTCCTCGGTAACGGTCAAGCCTTCCTATGGCTTGAGTGACGAACAGATCACCGGGATGCTGCAAGCCTCGCTCACGTATGCCAGGGACGACATGCTGGCTCGCACCTTGCAGGAGGCACGGGTGGAAGGTGGCCGCCTGATCGAGGCGGTGGAAGCGGCGCTGGAAGAGGATTCTCATCTGCTGAAAGCGGGCGAGGGCGACAAAATCGCCGCCATGATCGAGCAGTTGCGCGCGGCCATAGCCGGCGACGACCACCGCCGCGTGACCCAGGCGGTGGAAACCCTCAACCACGCCACCGAATCCTTCGCCGCGCGGCGCATGGACGCCAGTGTCAACAAGGCCCTGACAGGGCACAAGCTGGAAGAACTGGAATCCTGAATGAGCTAAACCACGGAGCACACGGAGATCACGGAGAATGACGATCTTGCTTTTTTCTCTGTGATCTCCGTGTGCTCCGTGGTTATTAAAAAATGTGAGAATTAAACATGCCCCAACTGATCGTACTGCCCCACGTAGAACTGTGCCCCGAGGGCGCGGTGATCGAAGCCAAACCCGGTGTGTCCATCTGCGATACGCTGCTCGAAAATGGTATTGAAATCGAGCATGCCTGCGAGAAATCCTGCGCCTGCACCACCTGCCACGTGATCGTGCGCGAGGGACTGGAATCCCTCAACGAAGCCGAGGAACTGGAAGAAGACATGCTCGACAAGGCCTGGGGCCTGGAGCCGAACTCGCGCCTGTCCTGCCAGACCATCGTGGACGCTCAGGATCTGGTGATCGAGATCCCCAAGTACACCATCAACATGGTCAAGGAAGGGCATCACTAACATGAAGTGGACCGATGTGCACCAGATTGCCGAGGCGCTGTATGACAGCCAGCCCGATACCGATCCCCAGTACGTGCGCTTCACCGACTTGCACCAGTGGGTGACGCAACTGGACGGATTCAGCGACGACCCCAACCGCTCCAACGAAAAAATTCTCGAAGCCATCCAGATGGCATGGATGGAAGAAGCCGAATAAGCGCTTCATGATCGACGGGTAAGCCCATTTCGGCAGGTTTCATGCCATGTTAAACTTCTGCTCCAAAGAGGGTGGAAATGGCTGAAGACAGCGATCTTGAACGTACAGAACCCGCGTCGTCGCGGCGGATAGAGCAGGCAAGGGAGAAGGGCCAGGTCGCGCGCTCGCGCGAGCTGACCACGGTTGCCATCCTGCTCGCTGCGGGCGGCGGCCTGATTTTCATGGGGGGGGGCATGATGGAGCATCTGCGCTCCATGATGCGAAATAGCCTGACGCTGGACCGGGCTGTCATTTTCAATCCAGGTCAGATGCTGCAACAACTGCATCTGCATTCGCTGGATATCTTGCTGACTATTCTCCCTTTTCTTGGTTTGTTGATGGTCGTCACCGTGGCTTCATCCGTGGTGATTTCCGGCTGGCTGTTTTCGGCCCAGGCACTGGAACCGGATTTTTCTCGCCTCAATCCCCTGAAAGGGGTCACCCGCATCATTTCCTGGTCCGGCATGGCGGAAATGGTCAAGGCCATTGCCAAAACCGCACTCATTGGCGGTGTGGCCTTGTGGGTGGTGTGGCAGGACGTGAATGAAATCCTGTCGCTGGTGGCTGAGCCACTCGATTCCGGACTCCCTCATGCGGCTCGCATGGTGGGTTTCACTTTCATGGCGGTGTCCGGATCCATGCTGTTGATTGTCGCGATCGATGTTCCTTTTCAGTTGTGGAATCATGCAAAGCAACTGCGTATGACCAAGGAAGATGTGCGGCAGGAATCCAAGGAAACCGAGGGCGATCCGCATGTCAAGGCGCGGATTCGCCAGCTTCAGCGTGAATCGGCGCGGCGCCGCATGATGTCCGAGGTGCCCAAGGCCGACGTGATCGTTACCAACCCGACCCACTATGCAGTGGCTCTGCGCTATCAGGAAGGCAAGATGGGCGCGCCACAGGTGGTGGCCAAGGGTGCTGCGCTGCTGGCGCAACGCATTCGTGAGCTGGGCGAGGAAAACCGGGTGCCCATTCTGGAAGCGCCGCCACTGGCCCGCGCCCTCTACCGGCACGCAGAACTGGGTCAGGAAATCCCCGCCAAGCTGTATACTGCGGTGGCGGAGGTGCTGGCTTATATCTACCAGCTACGCCGCTACCGCACTTATGGCGGTACCGCGCCCGAAACGCCGCGCGAGTTGCCGGTGCCGCCGGAACTGGATTTTGTAAGGGAAGCAGTTTGATTCAATCAGAGGTTGCTAAATGAATGCCCGGGTGGACGCTCCGCCCCTGCTAAACCGCCGTGGCCTGAAAGGCCTGGTGGGGCCGGTTCTTATCATCCTGATTCTGGCGATGATGGTTTTGCCATTGCCGCCGTTTCTGCTCGATCTGCTGTTCACTTTCAATATTGCCATCGCGATGATCGTGATGCTGGTCAGCCTGTATACCCAGAAACCGCTGGAGTTCGCGGTATTTCCCACCGTACTGCTGGTCACCACCTTGCTGCGCCTTTCCCCCAACGTGGCTTCGACCCGCATCGTGCTGCTGGAAGGGCATACCGGGCCGGATGCCGCGGGCAAGGTGATCGAGGCTTTCGGGCATTTCCTGGTGGGCGGCAATTACACCGTCGGCATCGTGGTGTTCATTATCCTGGTGGTGATCAATTTTGTGGTGATTACCAAGGGCGCGGGACGTATCGCCGAGGTCAGCGCGCGCTTCACCCTGGATGCGATGCCCGGCAAGCAAATGGCCATCGACGCCGACCTCAATGCCGGGCTGATCGGCGAGGAAGAGGCCCGCAAGCGGCGCACCGAGATTTCCCAGGAAGCGGATTTTTTCGGCTCCATGGATGGTGCCAGCAAGTTCGTGCGCGGCGATGCCGTGGCCGGTATCCTGATCCTGTTCATCAACGTCATCGGTGGCCTGCTGGTGGGCATTTTCCAGCACAACCTCGATTTTGCCACCGCCGCCAACAACTACACCCTGCTCGCCATTGGTGACGGCCTGGTGGCGCAGATCCCGGCGCTGATCATTTCCACTGCCGCCGGCATGGTGGTGAGCCGCGTGGCAACCGATGAAGATGTCGGGCAGCAGTTGATCGGCCAGCTCTTCAACAAGCCAGCCGTACTGTACATCACCGCTTCTATTCTGGGCTTGCTTGGGGTGATTCCGGGTATGCCGCATGTCGCATTTTTTATTCTGGCCGGCGCTCTGGCGGGCACGGCTTACTATATTGAGCAAAAGGCCCGGGCCCCCGAAATTTCCGCCCTGCCTCCACCGGAAGCCGTCCAGCCGCCGGAAATGCAGGAAGTGAGCTGGAACGATGTGATGCCGGTGGATGCGCTCGGGCTGGAAGTCGGCTATCGCCTGATTTCCCTGGTGGATCGAACACAGGACGGCGAGCTTTTACGCCGGATTCGCGGCATCCGCAAGAAATTCGCGCAGGATATGGGCTTTCTGGTGCCGCCCGTGCATATACGCGATAATCTCGAGTTGCGCCCCAGTGCTTACCGCATCAGTCTGAAAGGCGTCGAGATCGGACAGGGTGAGGCTTACGCTGGCATGTATCTGGCGATCAACCCCGGCCGGGTGCTAGGCAACCTGCCAGGCACAACGACGACCGATCCGGCATTCGGCCTGCCGGCGGTGTGGATTGAAGCCAATCTGCGCGACCAGGCTCAAACCTTCGGCTATACGGTGGTGGATTCCAGCACGGTGGTGGCGACCCATCTCTCCAATATCATCCAGACGCATTCCGCAGAACTGCTGGGGCGGGAAGAGACGCAGCAATTGCTGGATCACCTCGCCAAGGAATCCCCCAAACTGGTGGAGGAACTGGTGCCCAAACTACTGCCTCTGGGCGTGGTGCAGAAAGTGCTGCAGAATCTGCTCGATGAAGGCGTGCACATCCGTGACATGCGAACCATCATCGATACCCTGGCCGATCATGCCGGCCGCAGCCAGGATGCGGCCGACCTGACCGCAGCGGTTCGCGTCGCGCTGGGCCGTGCTATCATGCAGCAAATTTACCCGGGAGCCGCAGAGTTGCAGGTGATGACCCTCGAGCCCGATCTCGAACAGATCATGATGCATGCCGCCCAGGGCATGGGCGAAGGTTTGGGACTGGAGCCCGGATTGGCGGAAAATCTGGTGCAGCAAACTGCCAAAGCGGTGCAGCAGCAGGAACAGATGGGCCTGCCCGCCGTGCTGCTCGTGCCTGCGGCGTTGCGTCCGTTGCTATCGCGCTTCCTGCGTCGCGTGGCGCCTCAGCTTAAAGTGGTTTCCCACGCTGAAATTCCTGATTCCAAAAATATTCGCGTGACTGCCGTGCTGGGTGCCAGAGCATGAATGTAAAAAAATTCCGCGCTGCCAATACCCGTGAGGCCTTGCGCCAGGTCAGGGATGCCCTGGGCGCGGATGCCATCATTCTTTCCAACCGCTCTGCGGATGGCATGATTGAAATCATGGCCGTGGCCAATATGGATGTGGCCTCCCTCGCTACGCCCGCGCTGGCTGCGGCACCGGTAATCAGCCAGCCGCGCAAGCCGCAAAGCCAGCCGCCGCGTCATGAACCCCCCTTGAGTCCGGCCAGCCAGGAGCCGCGTCCGCTCAAAAGGGAAGATATCAGCGTACTGCAACGCATCCGCCAGGAAGCCATGCTGGACGCGGTTTCCCCCGTTGCCGCGCAGCATGTCAAACCCCAGGCCGCGCTGCCTGCCGCACCTAATGCCATGGATGGCGTGGTGCAGGAAATGATGCATGAAATTCGCTCCCTGCGCGGCATGCTGGAGGGGCAGTTGGCAGGCCTGGCGTGGGGTGAGTTGCAGCGCAGCGACCCGATCAAGGTGGAGGTGCTGCGCCACATGCTGGCCGTGGGGTTCAGCCCCGCTCTGTCGCGCCAACTGCTGGAAAAGCTGCCGCCCGGTGGTGACTTCAATCGCGGCATGAAATGGGTCAAGGCCGCACTCGTACATAATCTGCGCGTGGTCAAGGATGGCGGCGACATAATAGACCGTGGCGGCGTCTATGCTCTGGTTGGCCCGACCGGGGTCGGCAAGACCACCACCGTGGCCAAGCTCGCGGCGCGTTGCCGCCTCAAGCATGGCGCCAACAAGCTGGCCTTGTTGACGACCGATAGCTACCGGATCGGTGCGCACGAGCAGTTGCGGATTTATGGAAAAATTCTCGGCGTGCCAGTGTATGCGGTCAAGGATGAAGCCGATTTGCAGTTTACGCTCGCTGATCTGCAGAACAAGCATCTGGTGCTGATCGATACCGTGGGCATGAGCCAGCGCGACCGCCGGCTGGAAGAACAGGTGGCCCTGCTGACCGGCGGCGGCCGCAGCGTCAAGCGACTGCTTCTGATCGGCGCCAACGCGCAGGGCAGCACGCTGGAAGATGTAGTGCGTGCCTACAAGGGCTCTGGAATGGATGGTTGCATCCTGACCAAGGTGGATGAGGCGATCAGTTTTGGTGGTGCGCTCGATGTCATTATCCGCCATCAATTGCCGCTGAATTACATCACCAATGGACAGCGCGTCCCTGAAGACCTGCACCTGGCGAATGCCTCATATCTGGTGGACCGGGCCTTCCGCCCACCCGAAACGCATGCATCGTTCAGTCTGGAAGAAGGGGAATTCCCTCTGGTGATGGCCGGCGTCAGCGACGAGAGCGCATCCGGCGCGGGGACGCTGCGTGGCTGAAGTCATGCAGGATCAGGCCGCGGGATTACGCCGCTTGCTGTCCGGTGATTTCGTGCGCATTGTGACGCTTACCAGTGGCAGGCGCGGGGTGGGTAAAACCACAGCCTTGATCAATCTGGCGGCTGCGCTGGCCAAACGCGGCAAGCAGGTGATGGTGCTGGATGAGCATCAGGGCGCGCATAGCGTGGTTGGCATGCTGGGCCTTACCCCTTACTACGACCTCGGCCATGTCGTCAGGCGCGAACGCAGCCTGGAGCAGGTCATGTGGTCAGGCCCGGAAGGCATCATGGTGGTTCCCGCCGGCCAGGGCGTGCAATCCCTTGCGGTCCTTGGAGCGGAAGAGCAGGTCTCGCTGGTGCATGCTTTTGGCCAGCTTTCGCTGCCGGTCGATGTGGTGCTGGTCGATGCCGTGGCGGGCGTGGCAAGCCATGTCCTGCCGCTCAGCCTGGGGGCTCAGGAGCTGGTGCTGGTGGTGGATCCCCGGCCGGCTTCGATGACCGATGCCTATGCCCTGATCAAGGTGCTGAATCAGGGCTTCGCACGGCGCAGTTTTCATATTATTGTGAACCGGGTGGCCAGCCCTGAAGAGGGTGAGGCAGTGTTCAGCAATGTGGCCTCCGTGGCGAGCCGCTTTCTCAAGGTGTCGCTGGATTACATGGGATGCGTGCCGCTTGACGAGAAACTGCATCGCGCCACCCAGTTGGGTCGCTCGGCAGTGGACGCTTTCCCTGCAACCGCGGCGGCCCAGACATTTCGCGATCTGGCGGAAGCGGTCGATCAGTGGCCGTATCCCGATGGTGAAGGAGGGCAACTGGAGTCTTTCATGCAGCGTCTGATTCAGACCAGCCGTGCGGCGGCGGGTGAATCCGGCTTGCCGGGACGGGTTTGAGCGGCAATATGTATCAGGCTAACGGCAAACTGCAGAGCAACGATCAGTATGTGGCGCACTATGCGCCGCTGGTCAAGCGCATCGCGCACCATCTGGCGGCAAAATTGCCGCCCAGCGTTCAGGTTGACGACCTGATTCAGGCCGGACTGATTGGCCTGCTGGACGCGATTGGCCACTATGACGCGACACAGGGCGCGCAGTTCGAAACTTATGCCAGCCAGCGTATTCGCGGTGCCATGCTGGATGAGTTGCGCGAGGCTGACTGGGCGCCACGTTCGTCGCGCAAGAGCATGCACACCATCGAGGCCGCAATCAGCAAACTCGAGCAGCAACTGGGGCGATCTCCGGGTGAGCAGGAACTGGCCAGGGAGTTGCATGTGCCGCTGGAGGAGTACCAGCAGATGTTGCTGGATGCGCGTGGTCATCAGTTGGTGCATTATGAGGATTGCCGGTCCGAAGGCGAGGATGACTTTTTCGAGCGCCATGCGGCTGATGGGCGGCCCGGTCCTCTCGGGCAAATCGAGGATGGCGCATTTCGTGCCGCGATGGTGGAGGCGATCAAGGATCTGCCGGAACGCGAGCAGTTGATGATGAGCCTGTATTACGAAGAGGAGTTGAACTTGAAGGAAATCGGTGCAGTACTGGGCGTGACCGAATCTCGTGTCAGTCAGCTCCATAGCCAGGCAGTCGCACGTCTGCGCAGCCGGCTCAAGGATTGGTTGAACCGCTGATGCGTGGCGGCGTGGACCTGATCAGTATTGCCGGCCTGCTGCTGGGCCTGGCTGCCATTGTTGGCGGGCAGATTCTTGAAGGTGGGAATGTTGCGTCCCTGATACAGGTTACGGCATTTTTCATCGTGATTGGCGGCACCATGGGTGCTGTCATGCTGCAAAGCTCGCTGCCTGTTTTTCTCAACGGAATGAGGTTGCTCAAATGGGTAATTGTGCCGCCTCAGGCGCACCCCGCAGAACTGATCGAGGAGCTTCTTGGCTGGAGCCAGATTGCCCGTAAAGGCGGCCTGTTGGCGCTGGAACCGCTGATCGATGCCTTGTCCGACCCTTTCAAGCGCAAAGGTCTGCAGATGCTGGTTGACGGCGCGGAACCGGATAAAATCCGCGAAGCCCTGGAGGGGGAAATCAATACCTATGAGGAACACCAGCGCCAGGCCGCGAAGGTATGGGAATCGGCTGGTGGTTACGCGCCCACTATCGGTATTCTGGGCGCGGTGATGGGGCTGATTCACGTGATGGAGAACCTGTCCGACCCCTCCAAGCTGGGCGGAGGGATCGCCGTGGCATTCGTTGCCACCATCTATGGCGTGGGCTCGGCCAACCTGTTGTTTTTACCCATCGCCAACAAGCTGAAGGCCCTGATCGCGCATCAGGTAACGATGCGGGAAATGCTGATCGAGGGCCTGGGTTCGATTGCCAACGGCGAGAACCCGCGCATTATCGAGACCAAGCTTCAGGGATATATTTTGTAGCGGTCAGCAGTCAGCCGTTAGCAGTCAGCTGATGGCTGACGGCTGATGGCTGAAAGCTGATGGCTGAAAGCTGATGACATGGCCAGAAAAAAGAAACCGGAAGAGCACGAAAATCATGAGCGCTGGCTGGTTTCCTACGCCGACTTCATTACCTTGCTGTTTGCCTTTTTTGTCGTGATGTATGCTATTTCCTCTCTCAATGAGGGCAAATATCGTGTCCTCAGCGATTCACTTGTCGATGCTTTCAAGCGCGCACCTACCAGACAGGATGAAATACGCTTGAAGACGGAATCTCCCGCGCTGTCTCCGGCTGGAAAGCCCAACGTGATTACTCAGAAAATTCCGCAGAGAAGCGATCCGCTTCAGGAAGCCAAGCTAAAGCAGCAGGAACAAAAGATGAAGGGGATCGCCAGCGATATTCTCAAGGTGATGGCGCCGCTGGTGCAGGAAGGCCATGTGCGCGTTACCCAGAGCATTCTCGGCATCTCGGTTGAAATCAATGCCAGCGTGCTTTTTTCGCCTGGGCAGGCATTGCTGCAAAAACCATCCATACAGGTATTGAGTGCGGTGGCGCAGGTGGTGGCCATGGTGCCTAATGCGGTACAGATCGAAGGGCATACGGATAACATTCCCATTTCCACGCCGGGCTATCCTTCCAACTGGGAGCTTTCGACTGCTCGTGCCAGCAGCGTGGTGCGGCTGTTTATCGAGAATGGCGTGGATCCGGCGCGCCTGAGAGCCATTGGTTTCGCTGATCAGCGGCCGGTCGATCCCAATGACACGAATGAAGGCAGGGCGCGTAACCGGCGCGTGACCGTCATGATAGAACCGGACGTTAAAGTGCAGACAACGGTGTTGCAGTAAGGTGTGGTTTTGCGGATTTCAGCCATCAGCTTTCAGCTGACTGCTCCTCAGGCTTTATCGAATCGCCGTCCGCTTGTGGCAGCGCTGATCTGGCCGTCCGGGCCATACAGGCTGGCCGCCGGATTGGCAGCGCTGTGGAGCGCGGAAAGCGCTTGCTGGTTGTGGCGCAGGCGCGTGTCGATGAGGATGCCGTTGCTGCTGTTGAGCTGATCAACTTCCCGGGCCAAATCAAGCAGTTTGCCCCACCGTTCGCGTGTTGAAGCTTGAGCCTTGGTGGCGTCAAGATAAGCAGTGATGCCGGAGGCGTTGTTTGTGCCACCGGCTGTGGTTATGAGACCGTGACGCTGGGCACCGAGTCCGGCCAGCTTTTCAATTAATTCGGATTTTTGGCTCGCAAGCCGCAGGAGCTGGTCAGTGTCGCCTTTGATGAGCGCGCCCTGTTCCTGTAGCAGTAATTGATGAAATTCCTGAAAGCCGTCAAGCTCTGCCTTGATCAGTACGGCAAAAGCAGTGTCTGATTTATGGTCCAAATCAGGCCCTGGGGTCCGTCAGCAGTTCTTTGACCGAATTCAGCAGACCGTCAGCAATCTTTTCCGGGTTGATTTTGAAGCGTCCCTCGGAAATCGCCTGTTTGATGGCCTCCACTTTGGCAGTGTCCATCGGCTGGCTTTCGCCGCTCCCGCCCAGGGCCTGGAGCTGGCTGGAAGAGGTCAGCTTGACCTCGGTGGCGCTACCGGCTGTTGCGCTTTCCGGAGTGGTTGCTGGTTTGTCACGCACGACCTTGTGCTCGCCACTCGGGGTGGCAACGGTCTTGCTGGTTGAACTGTCTATTTTCACGATATTTCCTTTGCGCTAATCCTGATTGTTCAGGGCAATCTTGTTATATGTCATAGCGGCATCCTTGAACTAAACTTTAGCTGCAGCCGGGGAAATTTCTGCGCGCCAGTATAGCAAAGACGCATGGCTCTGAAATACATTCAGAACGGGACTTCCACGATGCCGCCTTCGCGCGCTGTACCCTTGATGATCTGCCCCGATCCACTGCGTACCGAAACGATTTGACCCGCCGTGGCGTTGGTCAGGGCCTTGCCTTCGGCGTTGACCTGGAAGCCCTGGCCCCTGGCAAGAATTTTAACACTTTGCCCTTGCAGAATAACGTAGGCAGCCCGCAACATGTCCAGGCGCAACGGATAGCCGGCTGCCACGCCGATGGTGGTGGTTTTTCCCAGCGCCTGTCTGGGGTCGGTAATGACGCCTGAGGCAAACTGGGTGATGTCTTCATTCTTCAGCAGAATGTCAGCTTCCGTGACCGTCTGGCCGGGTCCGAGAGGACGGGCGGCGAATACGACTTCACTGGTGATGCTGACGGTGACTGGGATGTAAACGGTCCAGGGCGAGGGAGCGTTGCAGCGGGCGCCGATGTTGCTGTTACCCCACAAGCGGGTTCCGGTGGGGATGAAGAAATCGATGGCCTGGCAGCTGGAAAGGCGCAGGCGAGGATCAAGCGGTATGGCCGTGACGGACACGGTTCCTGGTTGTGCGGCACTTTGCTGGCGGGCAAACTGGATGGCGCCATTCCTGACGGTATCGAGTTCCTGCCACTGTGTGCCGGCGAGCGCTGGAAATGGCAGAAGCAGAAACAGAAAAAATAGTTGGAAGCGCGTCGGCATGCCTTGATTGTATCTGAAAAAGTGCGGGTGCTATACTTCCCGCGAATACCCCTACGGTCCAAACTGAACATGCCTGCCTTTACTAATCCTACCGATATCGCCCGCGAAACCCTCAAAACTTTGGCGGCACGGCGGATTGCTCCGAACCCGGAAAATTACCATACTATTTATGATGAAATCGCCGGCATCCAGACGCCGGCACGCCAGGTCAAAGGCGATCAGGCCCTGCCTTCGAAATCCGGAAGCGGGAGCGAGGCCAATTGGGCCGAACTGATTCGCGAGTTGATCCGTCAATGGGATCTCAAGCAGAGCGGGGTGACCGCGTCGCGCAAAAAGGAGGGTCTGGGGCGAGTATTGAGCAATTTTGCCAAAGAGCCTGCGGTGCTGTTCACGAAATTGCAGGCGCTGGTTGGTTCATGGGGGGAAAAACCCGCCACTCAGCCGGGCGTGCAGGTGGAAGGGCTCGAGCCTGACGAGGGCGCGCAGGGCGGTCCGGCCGCCGTAATGCCGGAGCCGGTGGCCCGGGTGGAAATTTCGCTGGCTGATGTTCCGGAAGCATTGCGGGAAATGCTGGCTCAAACGATTCAGACCGGTGTGGCGCCGCGCCTGTCCCATTTTCCTGATTTGCGTGATGAGGCTATCCTGCTTGCCCAGCAGACGCGCGCCGCGCGCGACGCCCTGGCGATTCAGGGGGTGGCGAAAAAACTCAAGCAGTTCTGGATCAAGCTGGAATTGCGCAACGATTCCGATGCGCAGGTGCTGGATGGCCTGGTGCGGTTGTTAAGGTTGCTGGTCGATAATATCAGCGAGCTGCTGCTGGATGATAAATGGCTGACTGGCCAGATTGCCGTCGTTCAGGACATCATTTCCCAGCCTCTGGACAGCCGCGTGCTGTATGACGCCGAGCGCAGTTTCAAGGAAGTGATTTTCAAGCAGGGCAATCTGAAACATAGCCTGATGGAGGCCAGGGCCACCATCAAGAACATGATGTCGACATTCATCGACCGCATGTCCGAAATGTCGGCCAGTACCGGCGAGTACCACAGCAAGATCGAAACATATGCCGCGGCGATCAGCAAGACCGAGGATATCAACCAGCTTAACCAGATCCTGGGCGATCTGATGAAAGACACCCGCGGGATGCAGCTTGACATGATTCGCTCTCGCGACGAACTGGCTCAGGCGCACAAGGAGGTCAAGGAGGCCGAGGAAAAAATCCGCCAGCTCGAAACGGAGCTGGATCAGGTCAGCGAACTGGTGCATGAGGATCACCTCACGGGCACGCTCAACCGGCGCGGCATGGCGGATGCTTTCGCACGCGAGATCTCGCGTGCCGATCGACTGAAGGCGCAGATGTGCGTTTCGCTGCTCGACATCGACCACTTCAAACGCCTGAATGATACCTACGGGCATGATGCCGGAGATGAAGCCCTGGTGCATCTGGTGCAGGTGACCAGGGAAGCGCTGCGGCCAACGGATGTCATCGCCCGTTTTGGCGGTGAGGAGTTCGTGATCATTCTGCCGGATACCGGCATGGATGAGGCGGTCAAGGTCATGACCCGGGTGCAGCGCCATCTCACCAAGAATTTCTTCATGCATGACAACCAGCGTCTGCTCATCACCTTTAGTGCCGGGGTGGCGCTGAGAGGCGAGGGCGAGGGCGCCGAAGCCATGATCTCCCGCGCCGACAAGGCGCTTTATCAGGCCAAGGAAGCGGGACGCAACCGGGTGATCCCGGCGGCCTGAATTGCCGTGGCGGCAATTTTTGCCGCCTTCAAACCCCTCCCGGCCTCCCCTTGGCAAGTCAATGTAGGGTGGGTTAGGCACGGAGTTTGTGCCGTAACCCGCCAAATGTGCCGCCAGGCACCCATTGAAAAATGGTTTGTGTCGCTATGCAACGCCTGGCGGGTTACGCGATAAGACCGCTAACCCGCCCTACAATACCAATCACCTCACTGGCACGATCCGTGCTTCATTGACGCCATCATCAAGTTTTAAGGTTGGCGGCCATGATCGGCAGGATAGACGACGAAATTGGATTCATGAGCAAGGCGCTCAATCTGCATGCCCACCGGCAGCAGTTGCTGGCCGGCAACATCGCCAATGCCGATACGCCCGGATACAAGGCGGTGGACATCGATTTTTCCCGGACACTGAAATCGGCCATCGGATCCAGCCAGCCTGTGAGCATGAATACGACAGCGCCCGGCCATCTGCAACCCAAGGGCGGCAACCCGCTTGGCGCGCAAACCCTTTATCGCCAGTCAGCCCAGCCCAGCATCGACGGCAATACCGTGGATATGGACGTGGAGCGCACCCAGTTCATCGATAACGCCATCCGCTACCAGTTTGCGCTGGATCGCGTCAGCAGCAAATTCAAGACCGTCGAACTTGCCTTGCGAGGTCAATAAACATGTCCCTGTTCAATCTGTTCGATATTTCCGGCTCCGCCATGACGGCGCAGTCGCAGCGCCTCAACGTGGTGGCCAGCAACCTCGCCAATGCCGACAGCGCCACCAGTTCAACCGGGCAGCCCTACCGCGCCAGGCAGGTGGTATTCAGCGCCACCCCGCTGGGCGGCAACAACGGTGCTGCCGCAGGCGTGCGCGTGGCCAGGGTAATTGATGATCCGGCACCGATGAAGCTGATGTACGACCCCAAGAACCCGCTCGCCGATGCCAAGGGCTATGTCACCATGCCTAACGTCAACGCGGTGGAGGAAATGGTAAACATGATTTCAGCCTCACGTTCATACCAGAGCAATGCGGACGTGATGAACACAGCAAAAACGCTATTGCAGAAAACCCTGCAACTAGGCCAATAAGGAGATCGGAAATCATGACTACGGTAAATGAAGTATCGGCTTTGACCACGACCACGGCCACCACCAAAACGGCCGCACAGGAGTCGGAAGACCGTTTCCTCAAGCTGCTGGTGACGCAGATGCAAAATCAGGATCCCCTGAACCCGATGGACAACGCCGAGATTACCTCGCAGATGGCGCAGCTTTCCACGGTGACCGAACTGGGCAAGCTCAATGATGCTGCAAGCGCCATGACGGCTTCTATCCTGGCCGGGCAGTCATTTCAGGCGGCAAGTCTGGTCGGTCATGGTGTCATGGTCCCGGGCGACAAGATGCAGCTTTCCGGTGGCGTGGCCTACGGTGGCGTGGATTTGCCCCAGGCGGTAGACAAGTTGACGGTCAATATCAAGGACGCTTCCGGCGCGGTAATCCATACCGCTGATCTGGGCGCCCAGAGCGCGGCGGGCAGCGTCACGTTCCAGTGGGACGGTTCGACCGATAGCGGCGCCGCAGCGCCGGACGGCGCATACACCTTTGAAGTGCTTGCCGAGCAAGGCGGTAAAGCGGTTGCTGCCACTGCGCTGGCGGTGGGGCAGGTTTCCAGCGTATCCCTGGGGGTGCAGGGCGCGACGCTGAATGTAATCGGGCTGGGCCCGGTTGCCATGTCTGAAGTCAAAGAAATTCTGTAAGGAGAAATATCATGGGTTTTCAAACCGGATTGAGCGGCCTAAACGCATCCTCCAAGAACCTGGATGTGATCGGCAATAACGTGGCCAACTCGAGCACAGTGGGTTTCAAGACTTCGCAAGCCCAGTTCGCGGACGTTTTTGCGGCTTCACTGGCAGGCGCGGGCGCGAGCCAGGTGGGCATCGGCACCAAAGTGGCAACGGTGGCGCAACAGTTCACCCGGGGCAACATCAGCGTCAGCAACAATACCCTGGACGTGGCGATCAACGGCCGCGGGTTTTTCGTCCTGAGCAATAATGGCACCGCCACCTATACCCGCAATGGCCAGTTCCAGCTCGACAAGGATGGCTATATCGTGACCAGCGGCGGGCTGAATGTGACCGGTTTCCAGGCTGTTGGAGGAGTCGTGACCGGAGCGCTGGGGGATTTGCAGTTGAATACTTCGGACATCAACCCGCAGGCAACGACGCTCGCCTCACCTGTGGTGAATCTGGATTCTCGCATGACCCCGCCGACGACCCCGCTGTCTCCTTTCCCCGCCACGCTTACAGCAGTAGTGCCTGCTACCGTACCTCCAACGTATGTGCAGCCCACCACTGACATGTACAACTCTTCAACTTCCACCACCATTTACGACAGCCTGGGCAACCCGCATGTGGCGACCTTGTTTTTCACTAAAACTCCTGATACCCCTGCCGTAGTTGGTCCCCCCGCCGTACCTGCTGTGCCTGGCCCCTGGGATGTTCATGGTGTTATCGATGGCGGCTCTTATAATGGCGGCGCAGTACTGACATTCGACCAACTGGTGTTCAGTACGGATGGCCTGTTGACCTCACCCATAGGTCCAGGCACGGCTCAGACCATAGGCTGGACAGCGGCAAGCGTAGACCCGACGCAAACCCTTAATTTGGATTTCACTGGCACAACCCAGTTCGGCAGCCCCTTCGGCGTCAATGCGCTGACCCAGGACGGCTATGCCTCCGGGCGCCTGGCAGGCTTCAATATCGGGAATGACGGCACGGTTCTTGGCCGTTACACCAATGGCCAGGTCAATACCCTGGGCCAGATCGCGCTGGCGAACTTCGCCAACCCGCAGGGCCTGCAACCGCTGGGAGATAACCAGTGGACGGAAAGTCCCGCCTCCGGACAGGCGCTGATCGGCGCGCCCGGCACTTCCAGCCTCGGGGTGCTGCAATCCGGCGCGGTGGAGGAATCCAACGTCGACCTGACGGCCGAGCTGGTCAACATGATCGTGGCGCAGCGTGCCTACCAGGCCAACGCCCAGACCATCAAGACCCAGGATGCCGTGCTGCAGACCCTGGTGAATCTGAGGTAAGGCGTGAGGCGTGAGGGGTGAGGGGTGAGGGGAAAAAATGGATAGGTTGATCTACATCGCCATGACTGGCGCCAAGCATGCGCTGTGGCAGCAGGCTTCCACGGCGCACAATCTGGCCAATGTCACGACCACCGGCTATCGCGCCGAAAGCAATGCTTTTCGCGCTTTGCCGGTTTACGGCGAAGGCGCCAGGACGCGGGCCTTCGTGGTTGATTCGACCACCGGGTCGGACTTCAGCCCGGGGGTCATCCAGAATACCGGCCGTGAGCTCGATGTGGCAGTGCAGGGCAAGGGCTGGATTGCGGTGCAGGCGCCTGACGGTAGCGAGGCCTACACCCGCAACGGCAGTTTTCAGATCAGCCCGAACGGTGTGCTGCAAACCCGCAATGGCTTGAACGTGACGGGTGATGGCGGCCCGATCGCCATTCCTCCCGACAATGATATTACCGTGGCCAATGACGGCACGGTTTCTGCCATTCCGACCGGTCAGACGCTGACCTCCGTGACCGCGCTGGGGCGCATCAAGATGGTCAACCCGCCCGAGGCGGACCTGGTGAAGGGGCAGGATGGCCTGTTCCGGCTCAAGAGCGGACAAGCTGCGCCGGCCGATGTGAATGTCGTGCTGGCGTCGAATTCGCTCGAAAGCAGCAATGTCAACATGGTGGAATCGCTGGTGAACATGATCACCCATTCACGCAATTTCGAATTGCAGACCAAGCTGTTGCAGAAAGCCGAGAGCAATGAAGCCAAGGCCAGCCAACTTTTGAATTTGAATGGTTAATGAGGGTTAGAACATGATTCGCTCACTGTGGATTGCCAAAACGGGCCTTGATGCCCAACAGATGCAGATGGACGTGGTGTCGAACAATCTGGCCAATGTCAGCACCAATGGTTTCAAGCGCAGCCGTGCGGTATTCGAGGATTTGCTTTACCAGACCCTGCGCCAGCCGGGCGCGCAGTCGTCACAGCAAACACAGGTGCCTTCTGGCTTGCAAATCGGTACCGGCGTACGGCCGGTTGCCACCGAGCGCATTCATATGCAGGGCAATTTGCAGAAAACCGAAAATCCACTTGATATCGCAATAAACGGCAAGGGTTTTTTCCAGATTCTGATGCCGGATGGCAGCACTGCCTATTCGCGTGACGGCGCTTTTCAGGTCGACAGCCAGGGGCAGGTCGTGACTGCCAGTGGTTATCCGGTGCAACCGGCGCTGACTATTCCCGCCGATGCCCTGAGCGTGACTATCGGTCGCGACGGTACAGTGTCCGTTCTGCAGGCGGGCAGTGCTGCGCCGACTCAGGTGGGCAGCCTGCAACTGGCCGGTTTTATCAACCCGGCCGGTCTGCAAAGCGAGGGCGAAAATCTTTACAAGGAAACCGCGGCTTCCGGCTCGCCCGCTGCGAATACGCCCGGAACCAATGGACTCGGGGTTCTGAACCAGGCTTATCTGGAGACTTCCAATGTCAACGTGGTGGAGGAAATGGTGAACATGATCCAGACGCAGCGCGCCTATGAAATCAACTCAAAGGCGATTACGGTTTCCGACCAGATGCTGCAGCGCCTGACGCAGATCTGACAAGGAGTTTGATCATGCTTGACGGCTTGAAAAGTATCGTACTGGTTGCGGCCTTGCTGGCAGGTTGCACTACCATGCCGCCGGTTGCCATACATCAGCCGATGACGGCGCGCCCGGCCCCGGCCGCGGAAGCGCCGGGCGGCAACGGATCGATCTATCAGGCGGGCTACACCAACCGTTCCCTGTTCGAGGATAGGCGTGCGCGTAACGTGGGCGATACCCTGATCATCACCATCAACGAGAAAATGTCCGCCAGCAAAAAGTCCAGCTCTTCGGCCGATCGTAATGGAAGCAGCAGCATGGCTGTGCCATTGCTGGGTGGATTGGCTGTGCCAAGCATTCTGGCTTCCCCGATTTCCGGCAGTTCGGACAGCACCTTTGAAGGCAAGGGTGACAGCAGCGCCAACAACGCATTTACCGGCACCATCGCGGTGACCGTGATTGAAGTGATGCCAAACGGCAACCTGCTGGTGAGCGGGGAGAAGCAGATGAACATCAACCAGGGTGGCGAATTCGTCCGCTTCTCCGGGGTGGTTAATCCGATGAATGTCAGCGCCGCCAACAGCGTGTCCTCGACCCAGGTGGCGGATGCGCGCATGGAGTACAAGGGCACCGGATACATCGATGAAGCACAGACCATGGGCTGGCTGGCACGCTTCTTTCTGTCGGTATTGCCATTCTAGAAGATCGGTGAGGGGTGAGGGGTGAGGGGTGAGGAGAAAAACATGAAACACTTTATCGGGGCACTGGCTGGTGTTTGTTTAATGCTTGCTGGGGCTGCTCACGCGGAACGTATCAAGGATATGGCCTCGGTGCAGGGGGTGCGCACCAACCAGCTGGCAGGCTACGGGCTGGTGGTGGGGCTGGATGGTAGCGGCGACCAGACCACGCAGACGCCTTTTACGGTGCAGAGCATCATCAATATGCTGGGGCAGATGGGCGTTAACCTGCCGCCGTCCAGCCTGCAACTGAAAAACGTTGCTGCGGTGATGGTGACGGCCAGTCTGCCTGCCTTTGCCCGGCCCGGCCAGAATATCGACGTGACCGTGTCCTCCCTGGGTAACGCGAAAAGCCTGCGCGGCGGCACGCTGATCATGACGCCGTTGAAAGGAGCGGATGGGCAGGTCTATGCGATTTCTCAGGGCAACGTGCTGGTGGGTGGCGTTGGCGCTTCCGCTGGCGGCAGCAGCGCTCAGGTCAATCATTTGGCGGTCGGTCGTGTTCCGGCTGGCGCTACCGTCGAACGGGCAGTGAATACGCAGTTGGGGCAGGGCGACTATATCAACCTGGAATTGAACACGGGCGATTTCACCACCGCCAACCGGGTAGTTCAAGCCATCAACAGCCGCTTCGGCGCGGGCACGGCAAGTGCCAGCGATGCGCGGCAGATCCGGGTGGTAGCCCCGCGTGACAACAATCAGCGCGTGGCCTTTTTGTCTCAGGTGGAAAATCTGCCAGTCATGGCCGGCAATGGTGCTGCCAGGGTCATCGTTAATGCGCGCACCGGTTCAGTGGTAATGAATCAGAGTGTGGAAGTTGATAATTGTGCGGTTGCCCACGGCAATCTGGCGGTCACGATCAGTAGCGACACGCAGGTGAGCCAGCCCAATCCCCTGTCACAAGGCGAAACGGTGGTAACGCAAAATGCGCAGATCGATATCAAGGCGCAAAAAGGCGAACTGGTGTCCTTGCCGGTCAGCCCATCACTGAGCGAAGTGGTGAAGGCGCTGAATGCGGTCGGCGCTTCCCCGCAGGACCTGCTGGCCATCCTGCAGGCCATGAAGGCGGCAGGCGCGTTGCGAGCTGAATTGGAAGTTATTTAACCTGAAAACCTCAGTTAACCACGGAGTTCACGGAGAACACGGAGTAAAAACACTTCGACAAACTCGGTGCATCGCAATCGATTGCATATGTTGGGCATTCACCCGTTGGGTGAGGATACAAAAGACCGCAAATGGCTTTCCTCTGTGTTCTCCGTGAACTCCGTGGTTATCGAACTAAGGTTTTCAGGTATAACGCTCCGCGTGGCATGAAAGCTGCTTTGTAGACGCTCATGCTCTCCTCTGCCACCGACATTTCCTCCCGCCTGGCACTCGATGCTCAAAGTGTCGGCCAACTGCGGCTACAGGTGAGAACCGACCCTGTCGCGGGTGCACGTGCTGCGGCGCAGCAGTTCGAAGCGCTGTTCATGAATATGATGCTGAAGAGCATGCGTGAGGCGATTCCCGAAGAAGGTTTGTTTGATAATTCCAATACCCAGCTCTACACCAGCATGCTGGATTCCCAGCTGGCACAGAGCCTGAGCAAGGGCAAGGGTATTGGCCTGGCGGATATGCTGGTGCGCCAGATGCAAATGCAGGGCGTGATACCCAAAGACACCCAGGCAGGCGCCAGCAATGTGGCAAGCGGCAAAATAGAGCGGCAGCTATTGCCGGTTGCGGCGGCAAAACCGGATCGGATGAGCATCTTCCCGCTGGAGCAGGCTTTGTCCGGGCTTGGGGTTCCGCCGGATCTTTTGCCGGAAGCCAGCAGCAAGGCGGGCTTTTCCAGCCCCGCCGGTTTTGTTGATGCGCTCTGGCCGGATGCCGCCGATGCAGCCCAGACCCTGGGTGTCCCGGTGCATTTTCTGTTAGGGCAGGCGGCATTGGAGAGCGGTTGGGGCAAACGGGAAATTCGTGATGCCGAGGGCAACAACAGTCATAACCTGTTCGGCATCAAGGCTGGCAAGGGGTGGAGCGGGGCAGTGGCGGAAGCGCAGACAACCGAATACGTCAACGGCGTGGCGCAGAAGAAAACGGAGCTGTTCCGTGCTTACGATTCCTACACCGAGGCCTTCAAGGATTATGCCGGACTGCTCAAAAGCAGCCCGCGCTATGCGTCTCTGTTCAACCAGACGCTCGATGCATCAGGGTTTGCGCGCGGCCTTCAGCGGGCAGGGTATGCCACCGACCCCCTGTACGCTGACAAGCTGATGCGCGTGATCAATAGCAGCACCCTGCGCCAGGCGCTGGCATAAAGTTTCTTGATTTTGTGCCGATAAGAAATCAGAGGACATCAAAATGAGCGACGGAATTTTCGGCATCAGCATCACGGGCCTGCGGGCAGCGCAGATAGGCTTGTCCACGACCGGCCATAACATCACCAATGCCAGTACACCAGGCTACAACCGCCAGCAGATTGTGCAGAGCACCAGCACGCCGCTTTATACCGGTGCCGGCTTTCTTGGGCAGGGCACCAGTGTCGATACGGTCAAGCGTGTCTACAGCCAGTTTCTGGATAATCAGGTCCAGTCGGCGCAAGCCAAGAGCAGTCATCTTGAGACCTATTCCGCGCAGATCAGCCAGATCGACAACATGCTGGCCGACCCCAGCGCGGGATTGTCACCGGCGTTGCAGGATTTTTTCGCGGGGGTGCACGATGTCGCCGCCAACCCCGCATCCGTGCCATCGCGGCAAAGCATGCTCAGCTCCTCGGAGGCGCTGGTGTCGCGTTTTCAGTCGCTGGATGGGCGGCTTCAGGAGATGCGCGATGGCGTGAATTCCCAGATCACTTCCAGCGTAGGCTTGATCAATTCCTACGCTCAGCAGATTGCCACCCTCAATCACCAGGTTGTGCTCGCCGAAGCCGGCGGAAACGGGCAGCCCCCTAACGATATCCTGGACCAGCGCGACCTGCTTGTCGCCGAGCTGAACAAGGAGATCAATGTCAGCGTGGTGAAGCAGGATGACGGCAGCTACAACATCTTCATGGGCAAGGGGCAGGCGCTGGTGGTAGGGCAGCAGGCCCTGACCCTGAGCGCAAAACCCATGCCCGATAATCCGGAAAACATGGGCGTGGCCTATGTGGGCTATGGCGGGTCAGCCCAGATGTTATCTCCTGACAGCCTGGATGGCGGGAGTCTGGGTGGTCTGCTGGCTTTCCGTAGTGAAACACTGGACAAGGCACAGAATGAACTGGGGCGAGTGGCGATTGGCCTGGCACAAACCTTCAACGACCAGCATCGGCTGGGGCAGGATCTGAATGGAGCACTAGGTGGAGATTTTTTCAACGTACCTGCACCCAAGGTGGTTGCGAATACGCTGAATGCCTCTGCATCCGGCGTGCCTGCCGTGACGCTGAGCGATGTCAGCAGCGTGACGAGCAGCGATTACACCCTGGCCCGCTCGGCTACTGGATTCACGCTGACGCGCCTGTCGGACAATACCGCGCTTTTTACCAATGCCGCCTTGCCGCAAACGGTGGATGGGCTGACCATTGCCGCACCCGCTGCATTCTCGACGGGTGATAACTGGCTGATCCAGCCAACCCGGGATGGTGCCAAGGACATCAGCGTGGCGATCAAGGACACGGCAAAAATTGCTGCCGCCGCTCCGATCAGCACAGCAGCGACATACGCCAATACCGGTTCGGGGACGATCAGTGCGGGTAGCGTAAATCCACCCCCGCCTACCAATGCCAATCTGCAGGATAACGTGGCGATTGCGTTCATCGACGCAACACACTTCAGCGTGACTGATGTCACGACCTCGACCGTGCTTGCCGCGAGCGTGGTTTATGACCCCATCGCTGGCGCCAGCGTTTCCTACAATGGCTGGACGGTGGACTTGAACGGCGCCCCGGCAGCCGGTGATTCGTTTACCGTCGGCCCCAACACCAACGGCGTTTCCGATAACCGCAACGCATTGCTGCTGGCCGGTTTGCAGACAACAAATACTCTGGGAAAAGACGCGAGTGTCGTGGGAAGTCTGCCAAATACGACTTATCAGAGCGCGTACAGCCAGATCGTCAGTTCGGTGGGAGTGAAGTCACGCGACATCAATGTCACCGCGCAAGCCAGGCCAGCCTGGTCACGCAAACCCAGCAGGCGCAGCAGAGCATGTCCGGCGTCAACCTGGACGAGGAGGCGGCCAATCTGATGCGCTACCAGCAGGCCTACGAGGCCTCCGCCAAGTTGATGCAGATTGCATCCACCCTGTTCGATACCCTGCTCACTCTGGGCAAATAAGGAGTTTCGCCATGCGTATCAGCACCAGCATGATGTATGACCTGGGGGTCGGCAGCATCCAGCAGCAGTCCGCGGCACTGACCAAGACCTCGCAGCAGGTTGCCACCGGACGCCGCATTCTCACGCCCGCGGACGATCCCGTGGCGGCGGCCAGGGTGCTGGAAGTGTCCCAGTCGAAGGCGCTCAACACCCAGTATGACGTGAATACGGACTCGGTGACCAGCGCCCTGGCAATGGAGGAATCGGCGCTGGTGAGCGTCGGCAACCTGATTCAGGACGTGAGGACGATTGCCGTCAATGCCGGCAATCCCACCCTGGATAACAGCAATCTGGCCAGCCTGGCGGCTGATTTGCGGGGGCGTTATCAGGAATTGCTGGGTATCGCCAACAGCACGGATGGCAATGGCCAATACATGTTTTCAGGATATAAGGGCTCGACGCCCCCATTTTCAGAAACTGTGCCCGGAAGCGTGGTATATAACGGCGATCAGGGGCAGCGTCTGATGCAGATCAGTCCGTCGCGACAGATTGCAGTGAGCGATGCCGGTTCCGATGTTTTCATGCAGATCAAGAACGGTAATGGCTCTTTCGTGACCGCGGCCAGCACGACGAACACAGGAACCGGGCTGGTTAGCCCTGGGACGGTACTGGACCCGGCCAAGTGGAATGCGGCGGCCAATAACAAGGACTTTACAATCAAGTTTGCAGTCAGTGCGGCAATCCCGCCCGTAACAACTTATGACATTATTGACAACGTTTCGGGTACTTCCCTATTGACCGGCGCAGCGCCTGCGGCGGCACCCTATCCGCGGACTTATACCGATGGTAGTGCCATCAGTCTGAAGAGCCAGGGGGCCGAACCCCCATTCGATTACGGTGCAGAACTCGATATTAAGGGATCTCCGGCCAACGGTGATGCGTTCACCGTCAAGGCCAGCACCAACGAGAGTATTTTCACCACGCTGGACAATCTGATTGCCGCGCTGGAAACGGCGAATGTGCCGGGCAACCGGACGGCCCTGACGAATAACCTGAATACCGCGCTGTCCAACTTCGACAACGGACTGGACCAGGTGCTGACGGTGCGCGCATCAGTCGGTGCGCGCATGAAGGAAAACGATTCGGTAAAAAGCACAGGCCAGGACGTTGCTCTGCAATACGACCAGACTCTGTCCTCCCTGCAGGATCTCGACTACGCCAAGGCTCTCAGCGACCTGGAACAGCAGACAGTTATCCTGGAAGCCGCGCAGAAGTCATTCATAAAAACTCAGGGACTGTCGCTGTTCAATTATATTTAGCTATCAGCTATCAGCTATCAGCGGATAATTTTGCTGACCGCTGAACTTACACCTCGTCGGCGTTCCCCAGCGCGGTGATGTTGAAGCCGCCATCCACATAAGTGATTTCGCCGGTCATGCCACTGGCGAGGTCGCTGCACATGAATGCCGCCACATTACCCACTTCCTCGATGGTGACGTTGCGCCGCAGGGGCGAGTGTTTTTCGTTGTAGCTCAGGAGCTTGCCGAAGTCTGAAATGCCGCTTGCAGCCAGGGTCTTGATCGGGCCAGCGGAGACGGCGTTGACGCGAATGCCCTTGGGGCCGAGGCTGGTGCACATGTAGCGCACGTTGGCTTCGAGGCTGGCCTTGGCCAGGCCCATCACGTTGTAGTGCGGCACATAGCGCTCGGCACCCAGGTAGGAGAGAGTGAGCAGGGCGGCGTTGCGGCCTTCCATCATCGGCAAACCCGCCTTGGCCAGGGCGACGAAGCTGTAGGAGCTGATGTCGTGGGCGATCTGGAAGTATTCGCGTGTCACTGCATCCACGTAATCGCCAGCCAGCGCCTGTTTCGGCACGAAGGCGATGGAATGAACGATGCCGTCGAGGCCGTCCCAGTGCTTGCCCAACTCGGTGAACAGGCTGGTGATTTCTTCATCGCTCGCAACGTCACAAGGCAATACGATTTCGCCACCAAATTCCCGGGCCAGATCCGTTACGCGGTCCTTGATCTTGTCGTTCTGGTAGGTGAAAGCCAGTTCCGCGCCTTCGCGGTGCATTGCTTTGGCGATGCCGTAAGAGATGGAACGGTTGCTGATCAGGCCGGTAATCAGTATTTTTTTGTTGCTCAGAAATCCCATGCTTGATTCCTCAGGTGATTTTTTCGAATGGCGTGGATTATAACCCAATTTGAATCAGGGTGATGTGGCTTGGCTGGTTTGCTGGCTTTAGGCTACACTGCATTGGCAATGAAATTATTGATGCTCAATCTGTTTGCTTCCTTTCTGTTCTTGACCTCTTCCTGGAGCGTTACGGCAGCGCCATCGCTTGCTTTGGGTTATGAACCCAAATATGCGCCGGATTTCAAGCATTTCGACTATGCCAATCCGGATGCGCCGAAACACGGCAAGCTGGTGCTTTCCGTTATGGGCAATTTTGAAAGCCTGAATCCATTTCTGCTCAAGGGAATCCCTGCCGCCGGGGTAAGCGATCTTGTTTTCGAGACCCTGATGGAACAGTCGCTGGACGAGCCTTTCAGCCAGTATGGCCTGCTGGCGCAGGATATCGAGCTGGCAGGCGACCGGCTGGCTGTCACCTACCGCCTCAACCCCAGGGCTCATTTTTCTGACGGCTCGCCAGTGCTGGCCGAGGATGTGAAATTTTCCTTCGATACCCTGAAGAGCCAGCTTGCCCACCCCCAGTACCGTTTTTATTGGGCGGACGTCAAGCGGGCAGTGGTGGTGGATGCGCGCACGGTGCGCTTCGAGTTTGCTCGCGTCAATCCTGAACTGCATTTGCTGACCGGCCAGATGCCCATCTTTTCCCGTAAATGGGGCGGCGGCAAGCCATTTGACAAGGTGGTCACGGATACCCCGCTGGGCAGTGGACCCTATCAGGTGGAAGAGGTCTTGCTCGGCAAAAAAATCACTTTCAGGCGCAATCCCGGCTACTGGGCCCGGGACCTCAATTCCCGTCGCGGCATGTTTAATTACGAGAAGGTGAACTTCCTTTACTACAAGGACGAGACGGTGCAACTTGAGGCCTTCAAGGCCGGAGAATTCGATTTTGTCGCGGTGTTCAATTCCAAGCAGTGGGCGCGCGATTACCGTGGGCCGAAATTCAACCGGGGCCTGATCAAGAAGACGGAACTGGCGCACAGCAACAGCGCCGGCATGCAGGGCTTCATATTCAATATCCGGCGCCCTATGTTCAAGGACCGGCGGGTGCGCAAGGCCATTTCGCTGGCGATGGATTTCGAATGGTCCAACCGGAATCTTTTCTTTAACCAGTACCAACGCTGTGACAGCTACTTCAGCAACAGCGAGCTGGCATCCTCCGGCATTCCCCAGGGCGACGAACTGAAGCTGCTGGAACCCTTCCGCGCCCAATTGCCCCCCGAGGTTTTTACCCGCGCCTGGCTGCCGCCTTCCACCCGGCCGCCCGGTTCACTGCGCGCCAACCTGCGCCAGGCAAAGGCCTTGCTCGCCGAAGCCGGCTGGACCTACCGCAATGGCGCGTTGCGCAACGCCCAGGGTCAGCCTTTCGAATTCGAGCTGCTGCTGGCGCAGAAAGGTTTCGAACGCATTTCCGGCCCTTTCGAGCGCAACCTGTCCAAGCTCGGCATCTCGATCAAGTATCGCACCGTGGACGTGGCTCTGTGGCAGCGTCGCGCCGACACGTTCGACTTTGACATGATCGTGCATGTCTTCGGCCAATCACAGGCTCCCGGTAATGAGCAGATGCACATGTGGCATTCCAGCGCGGCGGACAAGGAAGGTTCGAACAACATGATCGGCATCAAGGATGCGGTGGTCGATGCGCTGGTGGAAAAGATCGTCTACGCGCCCGACCGCAAGGCACTGGTCACGGCGACCCGCGCCCTGGACCGGGTATTGCTCAACAGCGAATACCTGGTGCCCAACTGGTTTGTCCCCACCCACCGCATCGCCTACTGGGACAAATTCGGTTTCCCGGCGAAGTTGCCGCTGTATTATTCGGCTACCGAGTGGATGCTGCGCTTTAGCTGGAGCCGCCAATAATGTGGGCTTACGTCCTCAAACGCCTGCTGTTGATGATCCCCACCCTGTTCGGAGTGATGCTGATCACTTTCGTGGTGACCCAGTTCGTGCCCGGTGGACCGGTGGAGCAGCTGATCCACCAGATGAAGGGGCAGGGCGCGGGCGGTGAGGCGAGCGGAGGGGTGAAAACGCTGTATCGCGGCGATCGCGGGCTGGACAAGGAGCGCATCGAGGATCTCAAGAAGCTGTACGGCTTTGACAAGCCGGCGCATGTGCGCTTTTTCGAAATGATGAAGAACTACGCGACCTTCGACCTGGGCCAGAGTTATTTCCACCATAAATCGGTGATGCAGCTGGTGGTCTCCAAGCTGCCGGTTTCCATCAGCCTGGGGGTGTGGACCTTTTTCATTGTCTATCTCACCTGCATCCCCCTGGGAGTGGCCAAAGCGGTGCGCGACGGTTCCGCTTTCGACGTGATCACCAGCACCGTGATCCTGGTGGGCTATGCCATTCCCGGCTTCGTGCTGGGCATCCTGCTGCTGGTGCTGTTCGGCGGCGGCAGCTTCTGGGATGTGTTCCCGCTGCGCGGGCTGGTTTCGGATAACTGGGCTGCGCTGCCCTGGCACGCCCAAATCACCGACTACCTGTGGCACATGGTGCTGCCGATCACGGCGTCGGTGGTGGGCAGCTTCGCGGTGATGACCATGCTGACCAAGAATTCCTTCATCGAGGAAATTCGCAAGCAGTACGTGCTCACAGCGCGGGCCAAGGGACTCTCCGAAAATACCGTGCTCTACAAGCACGTCTTCCGCAATGCCGTGATCCCCCTGGTGACCGGATTCCCGGCGGCATTTATCGGCGCCTTTTTTACCGGCAGCCTGCTGATCGAGACCATCTTCTCGCTCGACGGGCTGGGCCTCCTGTCTTATGAATCGGTGCTGAAGCGCGATTATCCGGTAGTGCTCGGCACCCTGTATCTCTATACCCTGCTGGGCCTGGTCGCCAAGCTGCTGTCTGACCTGAGCTATGTGCTGATCGACCCGCGCATCCAGTTCGAGAGCGTGGACCGATGAACCTGGAAACCTCTTTTAACCACGGAGGGCACGGAGAACGCGGAGAAAGGCTGTTTGCAGTCTTTTATGGCCTCACCCAACGGGTGAATGCCAAACGCCATGCAATCTGTTGTTTTTACTCCGTGTTCTCCGTGCCCTCCGTGGTTATCGAACTCGGGTTTTTAAGATGAAAGCTATTTCTCCGGCAGGGCGCGCCTGGCTGCGCTTCAAATCCAACCGCAGGGGCTATGTCAGTCTGTGGGTTTTTTTGATTCTGTTTGCCCTGAGTCTGTGCGCCGAGATGATCTCCAACGACAAGCCGCTGCTGGTGGCCTATCAGGGCGAGTATTACTTCCCGATCGTGAAGAACTATCCGGAAACGGTGTTCGGCGGGGATTTCGCCAGCGAGACCGACTACAACGACCCTTTTATCGTGGAACGCATTACTTCACAGGGAAACTGGGCCTGGTTCCCCTTGAACCGCTACAGCTTCAACAGCATCAACTACTTTGCCGAACTGCCCAATCCCGCGCCGCCATCGCAACACAACCTGGTCGGCACCGACGACCGCGGGCGCGATGTCCTGGCGCGGCTGATCTATGGCTTCCGCATTTCGGTGCTGTTTGCCATGGCGCTGACCCTGGTTGGCACGCTGGTGGGGATTCTTGCCGGTGCCCTGCAGGGCTACCTGGGCGGGCGCTTCGACCTGGTCTTCCAGCGTTTCATGGAAGTATGGGGCTCCATGCCGGAGCTGTACCTGCTGATCATTTTTTCAGCGATTTTCCAGCCCAGCATTACCCTGCTGCTGATTTTGCTCTCCCTGTTCGGCTGGATGGGGCTTGCGGATTACGTGCGTGCCGAATTTCTGCGCGGGCGCAACATGGATTATGTGAAAGCAGCGCGCGCCCTGGGCGTGTCCAACCGCGCCATCATACTGCGCCATCTGGTGCCCAACAGCATGACGCCGGTCATCACCTTTTTGCCGTTCCGTATTTCCGGCGCCATCCTGGCGCTTACCAGCCTGGATTTTCTTGGCCTTGGCGTGCCGCCCTCCACGCCCAGCCTGGGCGAACTGCTGGCTCAGGGCAAGGACAACATTGAAGCGTGGTGGCTATCCCTGACCACCTTCGCTGTACTGGTCGGAACGCTGATGCTGCTGATTTTTATCGGCGAGGCATTGCGTGAGGCGATGGATAGCAGGAGGGGGTGAGGGGTGAGGAGTGAGGGGTGAGGAGTGAGGGGTGAGGAGTGAGGGGTGAGGAGTGAGGAGTGAGGGGTGAGGAGTGAGGAGTGAGGAGTGAGGAGGGAGGGCGTGGAAATGGAAAGCGGTCAGGCTGGGCGGAGCGGGGAGGAGTGCGTAGTGGACACCCCTCACCCCTCACCCCTCACGCCTCACGCCCCACTGCTTGCCATCGATTGCCTGTCAGTATCCTTCGGTCGCCCCGGCCAATACGCCGATGCGGTGCGGGAGGCGAGCTTCGACATCCACGCCGGAGAAAAACTGGCGCTGGTCGGCGAGTCGGGCTCCGGCAAGTCGGTGACTGCGCTTTCCATCCTGCAACTGCATGATCCGCGCCAGGCGCACTATCCGGGCGGTTCGATCCGTTTTCAGGGGCGCGAGTTGATGGGGCGGGCCGAGGCAGAACTGAGAAATATCCGTGGTCGCGATATCGCGATGATTTTCCAGGAACCGATGACTTCCCTCAACCCGCTTTATTCCATCGGCGAGCAGCTGATGGAGCCCCTGCTGGCGCATGAAAACATGAGCAAGCCGGCGGCCAGGAAGCGCATGATCGAACTGCTTGCCCGGACCGGCATCCCCGAACCGGAAAAGCGCTTCGATGACTACCCGCACATGCTTTCCGGCGGCCAGCGCCAGCGCGCCATGATCGCTATGGCGCTGGCTTGCAGCCCAAAACTGCTGATTGCCGACGAGCCCACCACCGCGCTGGACGTGACGATCCAGGCGCAGATACTGGAACTGCTGGAGGATTTGCAGAAAGAATTTTCCATGGCGGTGCTGCTGATTACGCATGACCTGAACCTGGTGCGGCGCTTTGCCGACCGTATCTGTGTGATGCAGCAGGGGCAGATTGTCGAGCAGGCACCCGTGGCGGACCTGTTTTCCGCGCCGCAGCATCCTTACACCCGTCATTTGCTGCAAAGCCAGCCACAGCGCCTGGTGAGCGACGAAGAAGTCCAGGCTCTGGAAGCCAGGCCGGCCTTGCTGGAGGCGAACGGCGTCAATTGCGTGTTTTCATCCAGGACGGGGTTTTTCCGGCGCACGGTTAGATCGGTACGTGCGGTGGATGATGCGGGCTTGTCCCTGCGCAGCGGCGAGACGCTGGGTATCGTGGGCGAGTCGGGGTCGGGTAAGAGCACCCTTGGCATGTGCCTGCTGCGGCTCCAGGATTGCTCCGGGAATATCAGTTTTGACGGGGCGGATATTGCCATCCTCAATCAGCGCCAGCTACGCCCTTTGCGGCGTAATTTCCAGGTTGTATTCCAGGACCCCTACTCCTCGCTATCGCCACGCCTGACGGTGGAACAGATCGTGGGCGAGGGCCTGGGTATCCACTTCCCCCAGCTCGACAGGCGGCAGCGCCGCGAGCGCATCCTGGCGATCATGGACGAGGTGGGGCTGGAGGAATCCATGCTGTGGCGCTACCCCCATGAGTTTTCCGGCGGGCAGCGCCAGCGCATCGCGATTGCGCGCGTGGCTGTGCTGGAACCCAAGCTGATCCTGCTGGACGAGCCTACCAGCGCGCTCGATGTGTCAGTGCAGAAACAGGTGCTGGATTTGCTGCGTGGCTTGCAGCAGCGGCATGGCATGAGTTATCTGTTCATTACCCACGACTTGCGCGTGATTCGCGCCATGGCGCATCGCATGATCGTGATGCAGTCAGGGAAAGTGGTGGAGGCGGGTGAAACAGAGGCGTTGTTCGAGGCGCCTCAGCAGGAATATACCCGCACTTTGCTGCGGGCTTCGCTGATCTGATTGGCTGTCGTGGATCTGATCAGCTTTCGCGCTCGTAAACCCTCAGGATGTTGCCCGGCTGCAGGCTGTTGCTGGCCGGTATCTTGTTCCAGCGTTGCAGATCGTTCACCGCGACATCGAAGCGCCGCGCAATGCTGAATACGGTATCGCCACGCTTGACGACATAGCGCGTGTGATTGCCTTTCGCAGCGGAATTTTTTGCCACCTTGAGTGCTTTGGCCGCTTCGGGTTTGTTCCTGGCGAGCTGGGTTTTTTCCGTCTTCTGCTTGCTGTTGGCCAGCACGGTCAGCTTCTGTCCTCTGGCAATACTGCTGGATTTGAGGCGGTTCTGCGTTTTGAGCTGGGCGACCGTCATGCCATAACGTTTTGCAATACTGAGTACGGTGTCGCCCTTGGCCACGGTGTGAGTCGATTTGCCCGTTTCAGCCAGCGTTTCATGCGCCGCTTCGGGTTCCGGGATGTGGGCCAGCAGTGTCGTCGTTTTGCCCGGTTTGGCCACGGGTATCAGCAGGGTCTGCGTAACTGACTGCTTTTTGCGGCCTTTAATGGCATTGATTTCATTCAGGCGGGCCAGTGAAATACCGAAACGCTTGGCAATTGAGGCCAACTTTTCCCCTCGCCCGGGGGTATAGGTCTGCCAGGAGGACAGTGGCCGTTCGTAGTTTTCCAGGTTGAGCGAGAAGTTGTTGACCTTGTCCACCGGCAGCAGCAGGGTAGGCTTGCCTATGCCGGCAACCAGGGGTTTGTTGTATGCCGGGTTGAGGGCAACAAATTCGTCCAGCGGAACTTCCGCAAGGCGTGCTGCCACGGCGACATCCATGTGCTGCTTGAGTTTTACCGAGGCGAAGTAGGGGCTGTTGGGAATGCTGTTGAGCGTCAGGCCATAGGCGGCCGGATTCATGATGATATTCTTGACCGCGATCAGTTTGGGTACGTAATTTCGCGTTTCCGGCGGCATGCGCAGGCCGAGATAGCCGGTTGGCTCGCCGTTGGCCTGATTTTTGGCAATGGCGCGGCCCACCGATCCTTCGCCCCAGTTGTAGGCGGCCAGCGCCAGTTCCCAGCTGCCAAACATGTTGTACAGCTTCTGCAAGTAGTCGAGCGCGGCATCTGTGGCAGCAAGGATGTCGCGGCGGCCATCGTAGAGCAGGTTCTGATCGAGGCCGAAGTGCTTGCC